>Ga0209284_10004111_pt1 | contig 16799 bp, 13 predicted proteins | sample FRY03_FD_187211 | JGI IMG/M metagenome (GOLD analysis project Ga0209284, IMG submission 187211) | Freshwater microbial communities from Lake Fryxell liftoff mats and glacier meltwater in Antarctica - FRY-03 (SPAdes) (version 2) | ecosystem: Environmental > Aquatic > Freshwater > Ice > Glacier... | reverse complement strand
AGATCAATTGGGGATTGCTCCTGAACACGTTCGCTAAATCAGGTGACGGTGCTGGTGCGCAACGGGTGTTTGATCAGATGACCGCCGCCGGGATTGTCCCTGATCAGATCAATTGGGGATTGCTCCTGAACGCGTTCGCAAAATCAGGTGACGGTGCTGGTGCGCAACGGGTGTTTGATCAGATGGCCGCCGCCGGGGTTGTCCCCGGTGAGATCACTTGGAACATACTCTTGAACGCGTTCGCGCAAGCCGGTGATGGCACTAGTGCGCAACGGGTGTTTGATCAGATGGCCGCCGCCGGGGTTGTCCCCGGTGAGATCACTTGGAGCACGCTCTTGAACGCGTTCGCGCAAGCCGGTGATGGCACTAGTGCGCAACGGGTGTTTGATCAGATGGCCGCCGCCGGGGTTGTCCCCGGTGAGATCACTTGGAGCACGCTCTTGAACGCGTTCGCTAAATCAGGTGACGGTGCTGGTGCGCAACGGGTGTTTGATCAGATGACCGCCGCCGGGGTTGTCCCCGGTGAGATCACTTGGAGCACGCTCTTGAACGCGTTCGCGCAAGCCGGTGATGGCACTAGTGCGCAACGGGTGTTTGATGAGATGGCTGCGGTTAGCAACATCCCCGATTCACGGGATTGGGGGAGCCTGCTCAATTCGTATGCGGAATCAAGTAATCTTGAAACACTGACAAAAGTATTTGTGCAGATCCCCGAGATCGTCGTAGATGAGAACCAGGTCGTGATCTCCACCTATATAAAAGGTTTGGGGAATCTCCGTCGCCCTGACCTTGCCGAAGTGATCCTCGCTGACCATCCAGCCGCGCAGACAGATCCATCATCACTTGCTGCGACCGCACGGGCTTATGCACTTGCTCGAGAACGACCACCTCGGCTTGAGAGATTTATGAATCCGTCGCTCGCGGCGGCAATGACAGAAGTAGTTACATGGGCGGCGGCGGCTGTCCATAGGGCTGGTGATTCGCGCGAGGCGCTTGAGATGATGAGCAAACACGCTGGACACAGATCGCTGTTCTTTCATTCAATAAGGTGCTCAATCGCCGCGCGTGTTGGGTCTAAAGAGGTATCGGAAGCGCTGCGTTCTTTCTTCGATGACCAATTATTTACTGACAAGATACTCGCTAACGCGTACATGCGGCTGGCTGTCACAAAGGTGCACGCTGGAGGATTGCATGTGCAAAATGTCGAGATAGAACTACGCGATCTTCTTAATACTCAGTTGAAGAACCGAAGGCCGCAGCCAATTTTAAGCGACCTGATCCGCAGCGAAGAACGACCATGGTTGGCTATGGTCGTTGCCTTTGCGGACTTCCTGACCATCCCCGTTAACGAAATTACAGAACTCTTCGATGACCCGACTGAGCGCGCTGTCGCAAAATTGCAGGTCATTTTCGCTCGAGACTGGCGGCCATCCATCAGCGTGATTGATCCATCTGCGGTGAAATCGCGATGAATAAGTGGGGGTTGGCTAACGATTAGTTAGATGACAATTAGTCGCTGTCACAACTGGGGTTAGGGGTGATATAGCCACTTGCTCAGGGTTAGTGTTGGGCCGTGAATAAAGCCAGTAACGGTATCCCTCGAAGGGGTCTCAAAAGTTCGGTGACGTGATTGTGCTGCACCGCCGACACGACGGCGTGGGTGGGTGCCGTTGGGCAATACAATTTTGATCGCCACACACCAGATCACGTTGCACCGATCGTTTCCTACCTTGCATCACATTTGTGTCACTTCACCGGCCGAGTGTTTGCAATTGAAGGACCAGATGTCGCGATATTTAGTCCCGCGGCAGTAGCGGGCGAGTGGAAGACCGAAACTCAGAGGACACTCTGCGAACTTGCACAAGTCCTTTCTAATACACGGAGCCAGATTTCATCGCGAGGATTCTTCCCTGGTGTCCCCGTGGATCACAACGTGCCATCGGAGCGGATACTGAACTCGCTTGGTGAAGTGGGCGAGTAGATAACTAGGGCTCGCAAAGTAAGTCCCATCTGTCCTTATATGTGTCCATCCAGCCATCTGGGAAGCCGGCAACCTTGAACGAATAACTAGGCAGGATTCTCCGCATATCAGTCTGACTGTGCGGCCTTCCACCTTTTCCAGGTATTGCTAACCAAGTCGCGTACGAACGCGATACGACCTGAGCAACAACTTTGCTCGGAATCACATAGACAATTGGCGATTCAGGTGCCATATCAACAAATACGTAGAAGAGCCTGGGGCTTATAAGTTTTTCGTGTTCTAATTTCATGTGCCAACCGCCGTCAGCACCCTTGCTCCGCGTTTTCACTTGGAGGTTTTTCAATACCTGAGCAGCCTCATCAAGAACGAGAAGGTCGATATCTGGCACGCCTTGCGGGGGTTGTCCGACCATGATGCCGCGTCGATATAACTCGAACATAACGAAGTGTTCGCCAGCCGCACCTATTAGCGACGATGGGATCTTGGGCGATTTTTCGGCCATAAGCAAACGATAGTTCATCGGCCGCAGATCGAAATTTTCTCGCGCTTTCACGCAGATGGTTACCCGATTGCCACAGGTTTTTCAAAGTACATTCGCGACGAATATATCCTGCGCTGGTTACGTTTTCTGCATGATATCTTTGTAATTGCGACATCGAAAGGTTGGCTTCCAATCGAAACTGGGATCACGATTAGTGACGAGATTCTTTCTGTCTTAGAGTCACCAGAAGAATTAGTCGTCAGTCAGTCAGCGTTAATTGTGCCTGAGGGTGAGCAGATCGTGTGTGTCGAACAATTTTCAGAGTTTGTTCATAGCGATGACCAGGTGTTCATTCTTAAGGGGCCAGCCGGCTCAGGTAAGAGTTATCTGATCCCCATCTTTGAAGCCATTACGCGAAGCAGTGGTTTTAGTGTTGAAATTTGTGCGCCAACAGGTCAAGCAGCCAAGCGGTTGCGCGCTAAGGGAATTCGCGCCCAGACTTTGCACAAGACTCTGTATGGAAAGCCTGTACTTGCAGGTGCGCTGAGCGAGGACAGCCCACCATCAATGCTATTTAGGCGGCGAGGTCTCGTGACATCCACGGTCTTCATCGTTGATGAGGCATCGATGATTGGAGATCATCCGTATACAGATGAAGACAGGAAGGAGTCGGAAGTTTTGTTTGAAGAGGGCAATCTTCTGAGTGATTTACTTCTAAATTTAGAAGATCCAAAATTGGATAATCGGATTGTATTTGTTGGCGACCAGAAACAGTTACCGCCAGTTCATAATGAAACATCTCCATGTCTTGCCGGTGGGGCGCTATCGGCCCGTGGGTTTAAGGTGCGCGAGTTTGATCTGTCCGAAATTCGAAGAACGGAAACAGAATCACACATCAGAAAGGTTGCCGCCTTTTGCTCTGATGGTGGAAGTCTTGCGCTTATGCCTGATGAGTGGATAGTAGAGAACGAAGTAAGTAAGGCATCTAGTTTTGAATCTACTTTGGATCGCAACATTAGTAATTTCAAGGAAGGGACGGCTATTGCGGTCGTAGCGACAAATGCGCTTGCTGATTCTTTTAATCGTTTCGTACGAGCAACCATCCATGAATCAGATGTTTATTCAACCGGCGTTTTAGACGGTGTCCTACCTGAAGACAGATTGGTTGTAACTCGTCGCAATCTTCTGTTGCCGTTTCAAACTGGCGATGAGTTTTTCATTGAATCCATAGACGCAAATCGGGATGTTGTCATTAAGGGATCTCGTGGTCTTAAAGACGTAAGTCTGCAATTTGTGAATGCGTCATTCGAGGAGTGTGGAAAGAGTTATTTCTTCCAGACCTTTCTGGTACGGGAGTCGCTCGATAGCCAGAGTAAGGAGAGTGAGATATCGCGAGCGTTATGGATCAATTATTTAATGAGGCTGCGTAAAACTAGCGGCAAGGTTTCCCTCAAGATTGCACAAGAAATGTCAACGTTCGACCCGTACTTCAATGCTGTTCGTGCGAGGTATTCGTATGCCCGCACATGCCACAAGGCGCAGGGTGGCGAGTGGCCAACAGTCATTGTAAATGCGACCGAAGGCATGTCAAGTGACCCAAAATGGGGCTATACCGCAGTGACTCGCGCGATAAATGAACTAGTGGTTGTGACGCCAATATCAGATCGAGGTTTAAACCACCCACGGCAGTTACCAGAAGTTGAAAAAGCGGCGATAATTTCAGAATTCAATCGTGTCGTATTAGGCGGTGGCTTCGAAGTAGGGTTTTTGAAGTCAATTGATTATGGAATGCAGTTATCGCTGAAGGTAAAAGGCGGAGAAGCAAGCCAAGTCTCACTAAACATTTTCTTTAAAAATGCTGCACCGTCGAGCATTGTCTCGACTGGTAACTGGAGCGAATTAGACCAGGACAGATTCAAACCAGCGCTTGATGAATTACGAAATTTAATTGGAATTAAAAAAAATCCAATAGATGTACCAGAACCCGTAGTGTCGATGCTCGAGCGACTGAAGCAAACTGCCCTACTAAAATACGATGCGTTATTAGATTGGGAAGTATCAGAACAATGGACTGTAAGGATTGCACTCTCTCAAAGCGACCGTCAAGGCGCTACTCACTTCAACTTCGGGTCTAAGCACAAAGGCTTAACAACTGAGAAGATTGATGGTGCGCACGAAGCAAGTGGAGATCCAGATCTGGTTGACCTAATTCGCAAATTGAAGACGTCGCGGGGGCTTTAGGTATGGAATCAAGCGACCCAAAGGAAATTGCCGGTGAAATTACTCGTCTCCGCAAATCTGGACAAATTGCCGAGGCCGCAGCGCTTGGCGAAACCGCACTCATACGGTTTCCGCAGAATTGGTCGATCAAGGGTTCTCTTGCGTGGGTTGTATATGACAGGGATGTCAAAACCGCCAATGAAGGTGATATCAAAGCCGAAAAACTGACAGAGGCACTAAAACGTGTCAAGGAGTTGCAGTCGCACAGCCTTTATGGCGCGATATCGGCGTATGTGCTTACGGTTCTAAAGGTGTCAAGATTACTAAACGAGGCAAACCTACACAGCCAAGCACTCGCAATGCTCCAAGAAGTTGATCGGAACGAACTTTCATCAGAAGCGAATGAATACGGCGGCCGGCGGTATTCCAGCCAAAAGTACAGTTTCTATTCGTTGACATCAGGTCTTCTGCTTGAGTTGGGAAAACTAAGTGAAACGGTTGAGATGTGCGATGAAGCTCTAGCGAGTTCGGCTCTCAAGAACGAGGGCGAGCGAAAATGGTTTCGGTACAGACGTGCTCTCGCGCTAGAAGTGACGAACCCGAACGAAGCGCTCCGTGAAATTAATCGATTTCTTACGAAGTCGTTCGACTGGTGGGCGATTCAGATTCGTGCGCGGATTTTAGGGAGCACTGGCAAGAGTGATGAATGTTTGCTTGAGTACGGACGCGCATTAGGGCAGGTAAACCCCAAGGAGCATGACAAGGCCATCAAATTAATTTCGGAGTACGCCTTACTGGCGACTGAGGCCGAAATGCAAAAGGACCTCATCCAGTCTGTTCGATCAATACGCCTTTCTCAGAAGTGGAAATCAGATACCAAAATTGAGTCAGCAGCGACTGCTCTCGGCCTCAGTAACCCAGCAGGTTTCGACCACCGTGCAGCGCTGAAGCGGCACTCGATTGATAGTTCTACTGACTCAACTGGCGGGATACCTAGAGTCGCGGATCGGGGGAATATCGTTCTGGAGGTTGCTTCGGGGAAGGTCAAGCGTTTACTCGAGGGGAACCCGCAAGGGTTCTTGACAATCGATGGCTTCGGAGATTGCTATATCCGCGGCGCAGATAACCCTGATTTAAAATGGCCACCACAAATTGGCCAATTAATTCACGGGAAGATTGTTGAGTCTTTCGATGCGACAAAGGGTCGGATGAGTAATAAATTCATCAACGGAACGTCTGATAACCCATAGGTAGTTAGAAGACTGATGCAGTAGAGGGCGAGTGGAAGACTGAATCTCAGTGGACACCCGGCGAACTTGCACATTCCCTATCTAATACATCGCGTCAAATTTCGTCGCGAGGATTCTTCCCTGGCGGGCCCGTGCAACACAACGTGCCATCGGGACGGACACTGAAATCGCTTGGGGAAGTGGGCGATTAGTTCCCTAAAGCAGGTGTGAGATTCCAGCGTCTTTTGTGTGGACTGGCGTTGTTGCTTGACACAATACAGAATACGACTAACCCCGCAATCCCATCCAATTAAGACGATGAAACACGTCGTGGCCGAGAAGTTTGCTCGTTCTATAGTTATCGCTTCGTAGTTGTAGTTCAATGCTTTAAGAGTATTTCAACTATTTCTATTAGTAGTGGGTTGATTTTTTGTAGTAATTCGGCGTCTGTACCTTCTGGATCATACATTTTCCCACCGTGGAAGAGCTTGTTTCTTACCTTGCTGAATAGTATTGAGAGTTGGCGACTTTGTTCGACATATTGGGCCAAGTTAACTTGCGTTCCTGGTTTGAAAAACCTTTCAAGTTGTTTTGCGGCAAAGGCAAGTTCAGTATCTGATCCTGGTCCAATTATTCGGAGTTTGTCCCCTTCGGGTATTACTCGCTGCCAAATAACTTCCTTGATTTTCATTCCTCGATCAGTTTCAAGGAAAGTTGCAATTTGATCGCTCTTAAGTATGAATGCTTCTGTTATTCGTTGTCTTTCCCATTTTTCATCGTCACCCGAGGGAAGTTTTCCAGATTTATCTCCAGCAATTTGGGTTACACAAGCGACAAGCGCGATGTATGCAGAAAAATATGCACTGAACACATCATTATTGTCTTGCTGCGCGCGTGCACTCTTGAGCCATTGTCGTGCGAAAGGTGATCGGTCATGAACGGTTTGGATTTCAAGCATGATCTTGAATACTTGTTGTCTCACGGATTTCAATATCAAGATGCTTATATTTCTTCAAGGCTGCAAGACCGCGTTTAGCAAGTGAATAACTTCCAACACTGACGATCACATGCCAGTCGGCGAGATGTCGCTGGCACGCTGAATAAACTTCTTTAGGAACGCTTTTGCCGAATAGCTCATCAAGATCTAATCGGTTACGAGAACGAGACTTCTCAAACTCATCAAAAACAGCCTTTATGTCTTGGTTCTTGACCCCAAGAATCGCAAACATCAATAATGCGTCTTCAGTTGGGTGCGAATCTGTCGGCACCCAAACTTTTGCCTTACCAAGAACTGGCGGCTCACTGTCGTAAAGGTTTCCCGGCAGCAGCATCCAAGCGGGACCACTATTTTCCCGGAGCAGCATTAAGTGGGTTGCATTGATCCCGCCTTGTGTCCCCATAAACGATGATCCTTGGGCTGGTCCAATCCAGATTTCGGCTGTGGTTTCTCTCATGTCGTTATGGTACTTGGGCGGAGCACCACACTTGGCGGAAGCCTTAGTGCGTTAGCCTCCCAATTCGAGGTGGTGGAAAGTTCACGCAGAAAGGTAGTTGCTTTTTCTTTCGACGGTTCGGCCAGCAATTCCTCCATGTTCCTACATAGACCTGTCAGGCGACATTGAGTTCGAGGGTAAAGTTTGAAATATGGTCGCGCAAAATTTCGTATACCTATATAGGACGCTGACAGGCATACCTGTTTACGTTGGCTATGGCCACACGGTTCAACGCGCACTGACCCATACCGGGACAAGCCATAACCGCGAACTGAAAGCATGGCTTGGTAAGAACAAATTTGATCTGCAAATAGCGGGGCCGTACACAAGCGAGGCCGAGGCAAAAGCCGTTGAAGCCGCTCTTATCTCGTCGATGAAGCCGCGCTTTAATAAGGCACCCGGGGATGGCCCGAAGTTCGTACCAGTCGGCGTTCCTCCAGATCTATGGGAACGCCCTCAGATGGAGCCCTTAACTCTTGCACAAATCGGTCGGCAGAGTGGCGGTGCGCTGTTGGTCTACCTCGCGGCTGGCGATTTTTTAGTAGATGGAAGAAAGAAGTTCGATGCGGCTTTGCCATCAGATGAAGTTGCAGTATCGAACATTGAGAGGAATTGGGATATCTCGCGTCTCGTCGAAAAATGGCGGATGAGACCGGAGTCGATTCCGAAAGTGTTAATTGGCATCCACGGCAAACCATCTCACCGCTTCATTGTTGGTGCACTTGAGATCAATAGAGTCGCGATATGTGACCCTGAGAATCTTCGGTATGCCAAAAGATGGTCGCAGCCACGTTGGCAGATTCCGTTGATAGACAGAGAATCATTGGACTTCGAGAATCTCCGCGGTAGGCGCGTTGCGAAAATAAGATTTGGACAATTTAGCCATCAGCTACACATTTGGGTTGACCAGAGCGGTCGTAAACGCCACCCGATATGAGGAATTTATTTCTAGTAAATTATCTACGTACGTTTAGGTCACATCGAAGGAATTCCAAATAGTGAAGGATCTAAGCGATCCCCAAATTACGTCAAATCTTGACAAGTTTCTTCGTCATCGGAATGCCCTAGCAAGATATTCGTCATTTGACTATTGCTACAATTATTTTCGCTCGTTCTTTATAGACGAAAAAACTTCGACTCTTGGGGACGAAGAGAATTCCCAAAATTCATGTTTACAGTTAGGATTTTATCTTGCTAGTTGGGGCATGTATAGAGGTTCAGCACCAATCTTGCAGACGAGTGTCGCAAGCCTTAAACCAGTGATTGATGTAGTGGCAGCAGCATCACCCGAACTATGGAATCTTGACGTTCCTGGATACGATGACGAAAAAGTGGACAAATTAGTCAATAATCTTGAGGAAATTAGAAAGGCTTTCTCTCATAAAGTCAGTAACACGCTAGTTACAAAAGTCGCGCTTGGGGTATTCGGGAATATTCCAGCATTTGATAGATATTTCATTGAGGGGAGCGGTCTTCGGAGGCCATTGCGAAAGAATTTGCTAGAACTGAGGAAATTTTATTTTCGCCATAACGAGATAATTGATGCGCAGCAGATCGAGACTTTTGATTTTGTGCCTAGCGTCAAAACCAAAAATATTTATCCAATTGCAAAAAAGTTGGACATGATTTTCTTTGTTGAAGGTGCCAGATAAAGCATGACTTTCGAATCCGACACATCAAATGTAATTCTGAGGTAGTTCATCATCTCATGCGCTTCGTGTTCGGCGCTCTACCACGGACCATTTTGATCGACATACAACAGATCACGCTGCACCACTCGTTGCCTACCTCGCATCAAATCTGCGTCGCTTCGCCGGCCAAGTGTTTGCAATTGAAGGACCAGATGTCGCGTTATATGGCCCCGCGGGAGTAGTAGGCGAGTGGAAGCCCGAAACTCAGTGGACACTCAGCGATCTTGCACAAGCCCTATCTAACACACCTAACCAGATTTCGTCGCAAGGATTCTTCCCTGGCGGTCCCGTGCAACACAATGTGCCATCCGGATGGACACTGAAGTCGCTTGGAGAAGTGGGCGAGTAGTGCAAGCGCTCTCACTCCTATTTCTGGCCCGGCTGGCGGACCGCCATTCGCTGGTTGGGTCACTCTCGCGCTACTCATCAGTAAGCGTCGTGTTGCTTACAATGTTTTATTTGTACGTGGCATAGGTCTCATCAAGGTTATTTGTCTCGGGCCTCGTCGAAACTAAGAGGTATACGGCATGGCAAATGCCTTGGCTCTTACCGGACGCCAAGCGTCACTTTAATGATTTCCGTAAAGTTGAGTTTTCGGCTGTGTACGAACCGGTCGAGATTAACCCTGTGCGATTCGAGAGTTTTATCGCCTAAATTGTTACTGTCTTGCTTGGTGAGATGCCCGAATCAGCCGACAAATGGTCAAATTGCGACTACGCGGACAAACGGGGCGAACTCAACATTTGAGTGGCATTACACCAACTGGATAGTTTGTAATCACATAGGGAGGCCCAAATAGAAACCAAGGAACTCGAAGACGGCGATGTTCGCCCATATTGCGTTGCGCTTGCTATCTTTTTCGAAGGTGCCTCGCGCCCATGAAATATGTAGTCACTGGTCGAGTGCAACCTGAACGAGCCAATGTCAGGTTCGAAAGCCTCGAAATGGAGTTCGAAGGTGGCACTGCTATTGCTAGTTGCGATGCTTCACAAATCACAATCACATTGAATGATTCGGGTATTGACGGGTGGATCTCGGCAAAGAACATGGCCGACGGCATGGCAAATATTATCGTCGGCTCTCTCGGTTTTTCACTTGGTTCCGGTTACGCGGTAGATCTGATTCAGGTTACCGAAGAAGATGGTACGCCACATGTATTCGGCGTCAGACCGGAAGGCGAAACACCGGGGGAGACTCTTGGTGTCAATCCTCACATTTCTGCTTTCAGTCGAGCGCTTCGGCTATCTGGAAGAGATGTGTTCTTCCGGTTGGCGCTTCGCGACTATCTTCGCGCAATAAGCGACGTAACAGATTGCGCAACGTATTGCTATCGTGCCATCGAAGGAATCAAGTCTGCCTTTGTGTTCAATACGAAACTCGATCGCTGGGATGACATGCATGTGACACTCGGTACGGAGCGCGATGCGATCGCCACAACAGTGAAGCAGTTCGCGGACGCAGCCCGCCACGGCAATTGGGTGAATGCGAAACCAACCAACAAGTTTGAACGTTGGAAAATGTTGTCCCTTACCCGGGACATTCTGGCCAAGTACCTAGACTATGCCGAGCCAGCCACCTAACCGCTCCGTCAACCGGAACCCCTACGGCCTGCGCGCATGGCGGCCTTCACCCGCCAACATCGTTGCACTGGTCGACGACTCCACGGGAAATGAATTGACCGTCCACTATCCATGGGGAATCTCAGATAAACTATTAGAAATAACCGAACCTCATTCCTTTGTCCTGATGAGTCTAACTTTTGGTAACACCCGTCAGATAGGTTCTCTGCGATGACCTCAGCAGCATCAAGAATGTCACTTCTTAAACTTGCGAATGCTGGAGTCTTTGTGGCGAACAAGACCAAGCCAATTCATCGGTGGTATCCCTTTATCGAAGGGTATTCGTCAGATCTTGTACTTTGGGGGCTGCGGATGTCTGACGTTGAAAAACCCAAAATTTTGGACCCGTTCGGGGGTTCAGGAACTACGGGGCTGACAGCCGCTGAGAAAAACCTCGAATCCTGGTTCTGCGAAGTCAACCCATTCATGGCTTGGATGGCGGACGTGAAAATTAACAAGTCGAAGCTTGTCACAACTGACTCTGATCTCACCCAACTCAAGAATCTCGCCAAGAGGGCTGAGGACGGGCGTCTGAGTGGATCGAAACCAAAAAACTTTGAATCAATTTTGGAACTTGAGAAACGCCGTTCTTTCTTTCCAGATGGAGTCGCATTGACTATCGGTAAGACTTTGGCATGGGTCGATGACGAGATAACAGGCCCTACACGGGACATTGCTCGTGCTGCAATTGCTGTGTCTCTCGTACCCAGCAGTGCAATGGTTCGTCGCACAGACCTACGACGTCGAACCGCTCGCGATCCTCTGCCTAAGAAATTTGAGGAAGTACTGGCATCAAACTTGCGAATGATGATCGACGATCTTCAACCAAATCGATTTATCTGGACAAAAGGTGCCCGCCAATTGGCTGACGATGTAAGAACTCTTGAACCAGTCGGCCGGACACGGTTCGACATGATTATAACTTCCCCCCCATATCTAAATGGAACTAACTACTGTCGAAATACGAAACTTGAACTTATCTATCTCGGATTCATAGATGACGAACGTGGTCTTTCGCAGTTTCGAATGGAATCAATTACAGCCGGAATCAACAGTGTCTCTAATCGGCGAAATACACCAGAGACAATCGCCGAAGTGGAGAAGGTTGCAAGACTTCTCGACGAGGTCGCGTATGACCAACGAATACCATCTCTAATACGTCTTTACTTCTCTGATATGCGCGCTGCATTAGCGGCACTTAGAGCTTCAGTAACTGATAACGCCGACTTCCTTCTTGATATTGGTGACAGCAGATTTGCTGGCATTCATGTCCCTACTGATGAACTCCTAGGAAAAATTGCGACAAGTGTTGGCTGGAGAGTTCTTGAAGTAGTTCCTGTGCGCAAGAGACGTTCATATGATGGGACGCAACTTCGCCAAGTCGTTTTGAGAATGAAGGCCGCGTGATGAAGCAGGCACTTCCCGGCATGGCTGATGTGGCGCAAGCAATTAAACCACCAGCCCTTAACTACGTGGATCTCGCGAGAGTCTTCTGTGACACAGCGCCATATCGATCGGAGCCATTCCGTAAGAGGAATTGGGGTGGGCAGCTTCATTCGCTCTGTTCTTACCAAGGCAAGTTAAAACCATCTATCGCAGCATTCCTAGTGAGTTGGTTCACCAGTCCAGGTGATCTAGTTCTTGATCCAATGTCAGGCGTAGGTACCATTCCGCTTGAAGCTCGAAGACAGGGACGCGTAGGTATCGCGAACGATCTGAGTCCACTCGCATACACCATCTCCTCAGCAAAACTTGAACCAATTTCTTCCACCGTCGTACAAAAAGAAATGAACCTTCTTGCCAAAGCTCTTGCGAAATCCCCGACGCTGAATGAACTGAGCGTTGATCAGGATATTGATTGGGGACTTAACAAGACAATTCGTGATTATTTTCATCCTCAAACCATGCGAGAAGTGCTCGCAGCCCGTCACTATTTCTTGCGGTCAAGGTCAAGTAACTTTGCAGAACAGAACTTGATCAAGTCAAACCTGATGCACATTCTTCATGGAAATCGTCCCTATGCTCTTTCCCGTAGATCACATCCAATTACACCACTGGCACCCAGAGGACCAACTGAGTACAGACCATTACTGGAACGACTCCAATCAAGGGTCACGGATGTATCGGTACTCTTGGAGGAGCTTGCAGAGAGTCAGCCCAGTGGTCGAGCAACGTTGGGCGATTTCCGTGCCATTAAAGAAACCGACATTGATGTAATAGTGACTTCTCCACCATTCACAAAATCACTCCGCTTCTGGAGCTCGAATTGGATGCGTCTGTGGTTTGCGGGTTGGGATAAGGATGATTTCAAATTTGAACCGACGAAGTACCTCGAGACAGAGCAACGAGATAGCTACGAACCTTACAGAGAATTCGCCGCGTCTTGTGCAAATGTTCTTAAGCCAGGTGGACGTCTGATAATGCACCTCGGTGAAACATCTTCAGACAATATGGCTGAAAAAATTGTACCTTTACTCGAACCAACGTTCAATGTCGTATATGTGGGGCGTGAAAACGTGGAAAACACTGAATCTCACGGTCTCAGCGATAAGGGTGCGACTATTGCTCATTGGTATTTGTTTGCACAACGCGCGTAGGCGCAGATATTCAACCAATTCCGCGATGCCTTGCTTCCGCAACCAAGTCATATGGTGCCCCACCGGGGACACAATTGACTGCCTTCTGGAGCGCCTTAACGAGAAGTTCTGCGGTTGCCTTGCCTTCTCGAACTTTGTTTAGTTCACCACTAGGAATGAACTCATCGAAGAACCAATCAAGACGCTTTCCCAGAAGTTTGATTGCCTTTACATTGGGTGACGGGTCGCGAAGACATTCAAGTTGCAGTCCAGTTATCTTTGCGAGTTCACGAAGTTCATTCGGAGAGTAATAGTCAGATGGCATTCGAGCCCTCTTTTCTGCATTATGATCCGAGCAGAGGGCCGTCGCATAGTCATCCAAAGGCCATAGAAGTGCAAGTGGACGTGTGTGGTCTAAGTGCATTTTCCGTATTGACTTCAATGATTTCTTGCACTTAAAGCACTTTCCATCAAACTTCTCATAGATATCAGCCGCCAGATCCCTTCCGGTTCGATTCTTGTATTCAAGTTGTGGAGAGCCCTGATTCAAGCATTCAAGCAAGACTTCAAATGCACGGCGTCTCGCACCATCTTCTTTCATCTGTCCGGCTGTTCGCTGTGGGTTTAGCGGAGCATTAACGAAGAACTTCTTGCAGAATCTACATTCAAGTTGGAATCCATACTCCATCTGGAAGGTGAGATCGGACTTCTGAAAGTCCTGTATCCGACCGAAGGATGAATGTCGACATGGCGCACGAGCAATGCAATGATTTGAAAAGCTCAGCGTTACTCGTTCATTGGGTGCCATATTGACAGGCAAGAAACGGCCACACCGATTGCACGACTTCAAAGTAATTTCAACTTTCTTGCCCGAGGTGGTGTCTGGTTCGACCACGTAGACGATCCCGTCAGCGTGTGGGAAAATGTTTCCTTCGGGTGCAAATGTCCACATGTTCTTCAATAACTCGGGACGCGCTTCGGTTATGCCATCGTGCTCAACATGGCCGCCCGCGACGTCATATAACGCAAACTCAAGAGCCTTCGTTGCCTTGAACTGAATATCGAGTGAAATCTTGCCTGCAACCGTAGACACCCATTGACTTCCAAACTTTCCCCATTCACCATTGAGCGGGATATTACAGACCCAATCAGATATAAGGTCTTTTCTACCCACCTCCACTGGCCCCGAGGCCGTGAACCACCCCCCAAATCCGAGCCGATCACCTTTTTTGACTTTGTCGATTTCAATCTCAACCGCTACCACCTGACCTCGCGTCAGCCGAATAGTTTCAATCATCTCTTTTTTTAGGCGAACTTCTGAGGTGACTGAATAGCCCGATTGCCTAGTCATCGGACGACGACGGCCAGCCCATGGTGTTTTCCCAGGAAGCTTTGTTTCTTTAGCCATCTTCTGAGCCAATCATTTAGTTTATTTATGTTTAGTAATTCCGCTTAATGAGCGTTTATCCTACTTGCTTCAGATCCGCCAATAGGTGACAGATCGGAATTCAAACGAAGACACAAGGGTCTGCTGTCGCTTTGGTTAGCTCGGTGGTTTGTGGTTTTCACGCGGCTTGAAGGGCCATTTCTATTGTTTCATATTCGATAGGGGTGAGGCAACCGAGGCTGCGTTGGCGGCGGCGACGGTGATATGTTCTCTCGATCCAGGTGACGATCGCTAGACGTAGTTCCTCTCTGGTTGTCCACCGTTGTCGATCGAGAACATTTTTTGTAGTAGCGAGAAGAATGATGCCATTGCGGCGTTATCACCGCATGCGCCAACCCGTCCCATCGAGCCGATGAGCCCGTTGTTTTTAATGTTCTGATGAGTGCTTTGGAACGAAATTGCGAACCGCGATCAGAATGTACGACAGTTCCCACCGGCGAGCGCTAGCGCGATCGGTGGCGTACAGCGTGCACGGCCAGGGATGTTTTCATTCGAGAATCGATGGAGTAGCCGACAATCCGGTTGGAGTAGGCGATCTTTGATCGCACAAACATAAAGTTTTCCTTGATCGGTTTGATACTTGGTGGTTCCAAGTGCAAAAAGTGGGGCGTGATGAGACTTGAATTCGAAGGCATCGGGGGCACTTGTGCTGGGCAGCGGTAGCCCATCGATTTGCGGGGCCTGGTAATTAATTGCGAGACAATCGCATCCAGTTCTTTTTGGGTGAAGCCGCTCAAATCGATGCCCTTGGGTAGATACTGACGCAGCAACAAGTTGCTGTTTTCGTCGATGCCACGCTGCCAGGGGCTCTGTGGGTCGGAGAAGTACACTTTCACCCCGAGTCATGCGGTTAGCACCGTCGACGAGTCTGTATCAAGTTCCACGCCAGTTGTACCAAAAGCGCTGGGGCTAATTGTCCTGAGCGCGGTCCCGGTCGGTTTGGTTAGCCAGCGTAAGGTGAAGTTGCCTTTGGTGCCGCCTCACGCGGATGAGTCGTCGCCGATCCTCTAGGGGGCAAAGCGGGGCCGAGTTAGTATTGCCGGCGTGACTAGCACGAATACGGGTATCTCGGTCACCCTTAAAGGGGTCTCTAAGAAATTTGGTGATGTGGTTGCGCTGCACCCCGTTGACTTGGCGGTGAGGGCGGGCGAGTTCTTATCGGTACTGGGGCCGTTGGGGTCGGGTAAGGCGACGGTGCTGCGATTGATCGCGACGGCGGGGCGGGCGCTGGTGAATGAGCCAAAGGTGGACTCAAGGCCATACAGCGGCGAGTGGGTATCACCTTTATATATGTGACTCACGATCAGGGCTAGGCATTGTCGCTGACACTGATAGTTTTTGTGCCGTTGACGAAAGAGGTTTTTGGTGCTGGCTTGGTTTAAGCGCAAGGAGGTCGCCGCCTTAGAGCAGGCTGACGCCAAGATCAAAGAAATTGAGTTGTCGCTCGAGCAGATGCGCACTGCGATGAACTCATTGCCGTTGGGCGTGGTGCTTATGTCGGTCGACGGTTTGAGGCGGTGGAATAACGACCCGGCGCTCGGGTTTTTTGCTGTCGGTTCTGACGAAGCCGGCGTTTTGATGTCACGGATCGATGAATTGCTGCGCGACGGCATTAGTGGTCAGACGCAGAAGGCGCGCTTAGAGTTTGGCGCACCCACCGTACGAACCATTGAACTCGAAAGCATCGCGCTGGTCGACGGCGGTGCGGCCGTGTTGATCCAAGATATTTCGAACAAAGTGATGACCGACAAAGTGCGCACCGATTTTGTGGCCAACATCAGCCATGAATTGCGCACGCCGATCGGCGCGATTTCGTTGATTGCAGAGAACTTGATCGCCGAACTGGGTGAAGCGCCGCAAGGGCATTACGCCGAGGTGATTTTGGCCGAGGTGACTCGCCTAAATGAAACGCTCAACGATCTGCTTGAACTGGCACGAATCGAGTTTGACGGTCGTGCTAAACGCAAGCAGGTAGAACTTGCTCGCGTGATTGAGGGGTCTGTGGGGCGACTGCGTAACGTGGCCCTCGTTAAATCGGTGATGTTGGTGGTGGATAAAAACC
>Ga0209284_10004108_pt1 | contig 16800 bp, 21 predicted proteins | sample FRY03_FD_187211 | JGI IMG/M metagenome (GOLD analysis project Ga0209284, IMG submission 187211) | Freshwater microbial communities from Lake Fryxell liftoff mats and glacier meltwater in Antarctica - FRY-03 (SPAdes) (version 2) | ecosystem: Environmental > Aquatic > Freshwater > Ice > Glacier... | reverse complement strand
TGTGTGATCAAGCGGATGATTGGATTACGAACCAAGGGCGCCAGCTACCGAAAGATAGAAAAGTGGCTGCGCGACACCCAGCAGATCCAACTCTCGTTCGTTGCTGTGCGTGATGTGCTGTTGAAGGCTGCCAGCCCGTTGCAAGGCACAAACGAACCAGGCAACAAAAAGCCCGCAATTGCAACGCAACGCGGGCTTCAAGTTCAGCAAGAAGTATAAAAGTCCTCACTTTTATACTTCAAAAATCAAAGCTTTCGTAAGCCATTGATTTTATTAGTGTTTTGGTGGCGCTTCACGGATTCGAACCGCGGACCTGTGGATTATGATTCCATCGCTCTAACCGACTGAGCTAAAGCGCCAATTTACTGACCGACTTCGGCGACACCCTTGCAGGTAATTTACCGAAGCCGCAGATTATAACCAGGGTTCTGGTTAGCGGTTCTTGAACTGGGCCTTGCGCTTGTTGACGAAGGCATCCATGCCTTCTTTCTGGTCTTCGGTGGCAAACAATGCGTGGAACAAGCGGCGCTCGAAGCTGATGCCTTCGGCCAGACTTCCTTCGAATGCCTTGTTGACCGACTCCTTGGCGGCCATCGTGGCGACCTGGGAATAGTCGCAGATCATCAGCGCCGCGGCCAGCGCCTCGTCCATCAACTTGTCGAGCGCCACGACGCGGCTCACCAGGCCGGCGCGTTCGGCCTCAGTGGCATCCATCATGCGGCCGGTCAGCGCCATGTCCATGGCCTTGGCTTTGCCGACTGCACGCGGCAGTCGCTGGGTGCCACCGGCGCCCGGGATGATGCCCAGCTTGATCTCCGGCTGACCGAAGCGCGCATTGTCGGCCGCGATGATGAAGTCGCACATCATTGCCAGCTCGCACCCGCCGCCCAGCGCAAAGCCACTCACGGCCGCAATCACCGGCTTGCGGATCTGGCGGATCTGCTCCCAGTTGCGCGTGATGTAGTCGCCCTTGTAGACGTCGGCGAAGCTGTAGCTGGCCATGGCGCCGATGTCGGCACCGGCGGCGAACGCCTTCTCGCTGCCGGTCACGATCATGCAGCCGATGCTTGGGTCGGCATCAAACGCCTTGAGCGCCGAACCCAATTCGTCCATCAGCGCGTCATTCAGCGCATTGAGCTGCTTTGGGCGGCTGAGCGTGATCACGCCCACACGTTCGGCCTCTGTGCGTACCTGGATCAATTCGTAACTCATCTTTCACACTCCGTGTCGTTGGTCTGGCAGGCGTCCATCCTAAGGGATATCGCCAACGGTGCTGCGAAGGTGGGGATGGTAAATTGGCCTTTTTGACGAAAGCGCCCGCATGACCGACAGCACAGTGCTTTATGCCGAACAAGGGCCAGTGGCGATTGCCACGCTGAACCGCCCGCAGAACCTCAACAGCTTCAATCTGCAGATGCACCAAGACCTGTGGGCCGCACTGGACCGGGCCGAGGCCAATGCGCAGATTCGCGCTTTGGTCATCACCGGTGCCGGTCGTGGTTTTTGCGCCGGCGCCGACCTGTCCGACTTCGACTTCACGCCAGGTCCCGACCTGGTGCAACGTGCCGATCCCGGTCCGGTGATCGAACGTGCGTTCAATCCGACCGTGCGTCGCCTGCAGGCGCTGCGCATGCCCAGCATTGCGGCCGTCAATGGCGTCGCTGCGGGTGCCGGCGCATCGCTCGCCATGACTTGTGACATCGCCTTCGCAGCGCCTGGCGCCAGTTTCATTCAGGCCTTCAGCAAGATCGGCCTGGTACCGGACGCGGGCGGTAGCTGGTTCCTGTCGCAGCGCCTGGGGCTGGCCCGGGCCATGGGGCTGGCACTGACCGGCGACAAGCTTGCAGCCGCCCAGGCGCGCGACTGGGGCCTGATCTGGGACGTGGCGGACGACCCGCTGGCCGCGGCGATTGCCATGGCGCAGCGCCTGGCCGTGATGCCGACCCAGGCCCTGGTGGCCACCCGCACCCTGCTGCGCGGCGCCACGACCAACACGCTGGAGCAGCAGCTGGTCGCCGAACGCAACACCCAGTCCGCCATGGGTGCGACCCACGACTACATCGAGGGCGTGAGTGCTTTCCTGGCCAAGCGGCCACCGGTGTTCACCGGGCAATAGGCCGTGACGATGCAACCCGACAACGACACGTCGCCGGACGCGGCAAGTCAGGCGCACGCGCTGGCCCGGGACGTCGGCGTCGCCATGTTCGCGGCCGACCACGCATCACGGGCCTTCATGCAGATGGAGCTGATCCGCTGCGAGCCAGGCCACGCATGCATGCGCATGACGGTGCGCGACGAATTGCTCAACGGCCACAGGATCTGCCATGGCGGCTTCATCTTCACGCTGGCCGACTCGACGTTCGCGTTCGCCTGCAACAGCTACAACAGGGTGACCGTGGCCGCCGGTTGCAGCATCGAGTTCCTCAGACCCGCACACCCGGGCGATGTGCTGACCTGCACCGGCCAGGAGCAGACGCTGCAGGGGCGCCATGGCATCTACGACATGCGGGTGGAAAACCAGCGCGGGGAAGTGGTCGCCATGTTCCGCGGCAAGAGCGCGCAGATTACCGGCACGGTATTGCCGGACAACGCCACCGGCGCGGCGTCAACAGGGCGCTGAACGGCACGCGTCCGACTGCAGCGCGAATCAGCCGTTGTCGCCCAGCCAGGCGCTGACACGCGGGTTGTCGCGCACCGCCAGGCGCCAGGTGTTGACCAGCCTGGGCAGGCGCAACGGCAGGCGCAGTAGCCGACGGTCACGCGACACCAGGGCGGTCACCAACCGCCCTGGTGTCGCGTACATGGCCAACTCGTCCAGTCGTGCCAGGCGCCAACCCTGGACGGACTTGCCGCGGCCCACTTCCAGACCCAGCCATTCGTCGCCGGCGGCAAAACCGGCCTGCTCCGCAGCGCCGCCACGCAGCACCATCTTGATGTGGATGTTGCCGCCGGCATCGGCGATCCTCAGCCCCAGCGCCTGCGCCATCTGCGCCGGCTCCTGCAATACGGCGATTCCCTGCTGTGTCAGCAACTCCTCCAACGGAAGTTCCCGCGTGCCGTGTACCCAGCGCGTCAGTTCCCGCGCCCAGTCGCGCCCGGTCAGCTCCAGCAACACGCCCTGCAGGTCCTGCTCCGCCATCGGACCGCCGGCGCAACGCGTCCACAGTCCCCGCATCACATCGTCGAGCGTAGTCGCCCCGCGTGCGCGCAGACTCAGGTCCAGACACAGCGCCACACAGGCACCTTTGGTGTAGTAACTCACGGTCGCATTGGCCGTGTTCTCGTCCTGGCGGTAGTACTTGACCCAGGCGTCGAAACTGGCCTGGGCCACCGACTGCAGCTGGCGTCCCGGCGTCTGCAAGACCTGGTTGACGGTCTTGGTCAGCAGCCGCAGATAGGCGGCATCGTCGATCAGACCGGCGCGGCGCAGCAGCAGATCGTCGTAATAACTCGTGAATCCTTCGAAGAACCAGAGCAAGCGGGTGTAGTTCTCCCGTCCATAGTCGAACTGCGTGAACTCCACCGGACGCAAGCGCTTGATGTTCCAAGTATGGAAATACTCGTGGCTGATCAGCCCCAGCAAGGTGGTGTAGCCGTCGGGCTGGCGCACGCCGGCGGCGCCCGCGACGACGCGCGGCAGGTCCTTGCGCGCAGCGATCAGCGCTGTGGAGTTGCGATGCTCGAGTCCGCCGTAGGCATCTTCGACGACATTGAGCATGAACAGATAGTCCTGGTGCGGCGGCTTGCCGCCACGCCCCGCGCGCGGCACTTTGCCGTGCCAGAACCGGATTGCGGTTTCGCAGATCTTGCGCGTGTCCTCGAGCAGGCGTTGGCCGTCGAAGCTGGGCGCGGCTCCAGCCACGATAAAACGGTGGCGCACGCCGGCGGCGACAAAATCGCCACGCCAGAACGTCCCCATTTCAACCGGGCAATCCACCAGTTCATCGTAGTCAGCCGCCTGGTAGGTACCGAATCCACGCCGATCCACCTTGACCGGCGCCAGGCCGGTTGCCACCTGCCAGTCGGGCAGTTGGGCGTACGCCACCAGTTCGAGACTATGGATCAGCGTCGCCTGCCCGTCGACCTGCAAAAACAGGCTAGTGCCATTGAAGAAACCGCGGCTGGCATCAAGCCAGGCGGACCGCACCGAGTTGTCCAGTGCATAGACCTCGTAGTCGACCACCAGGGGCGCATCGCCGGGGCAATCGACCTCCCAGCTTTGCTTGTCGCATTGGCGCACGGCGCAGGACCGTTTGCCCTGATGCGCCACCAGGCGCTGCAGGTTCTTGGAGAACTCGCGAATCAGGTAGCTGCCAGGAATCCACACCGGCAGGCGCAAGGTCTGCACAGAGGCTGGATGGGGGATGGTCAGCGTAACCCGGTACAGGTGGGCATGCAGGTCGGCCACCGCCACCCGGTAGTGCACCGCGTTTGGTGTGGACTGGCGGGCGGGCTTCATGCGCCGCGTGTCGGGAGCCGGACGCGGGCTTGCCTGGTCATTTGGCGTCGCCGAGGAATTTTTCCACCTGGGCCGTGCTGATGGCCCCCGGCACACGGGAACCGTCGACAAAGAACAGTGTGGGCGTGCCGTTGATCTTGTGCTTGCGTCCGAAATCGACGTTGCGCGAGAGCGCGGACACGTCGCAAGATGCCGCGCCACTCGGCGCCTGGTCGCGCACCATGTGATCGAGCCAGGCCTTGCCCTGGTCCTTGGCACACCAGATTTTTTTGGACTTCTCCATCGAATCCGGCCCCAGGATCGGATACAGGAACATGTGGACCGTGATGTTGTCGACCTTCTGCAGGTCGCGCTCAAAGCGCTTGCAATAGCCGCAGTTCGGGTCCTCGAACACCGCCAACTTGCGTTTGCCATTGCCACGCACGATGGTGAAGGCATCCTTGATCGGCAGCGCGTCGAACTGGATCGCCGACAGCTTCTCGATGCGCTCCTCGGTCAGGTTACGCCGGGCCCGGGTGTCGATCAGGTTGCCCTGGATCAGGTAGTTGCCCTCGGCATCGGTATAAAAGATGTCGGTGCCGTTGACGCGGATTTCGAACAAACCGTTGATCGGCGTCTTGCTGACCTCGTCGATGGACTGCAACTGGGGCAGTCGCTCGGTCAGGTTCTTGCGGATCGCCGCCTCCTGCGCCACGGCCGGTAACAGCGCGGCCGCCAGAACTACTACCAACAGGGGCTTGAAAAAGTTCATGGGAAAAATCCTGTCATGGGTGTTTGGCCAGCGCTCCGCCGGAACTCGGATGCCCGGAGCCCAGGCCCATGGCCTGCCGCGCCACCCACGTCTTGAGCATGCCACTGGCGTCGAAACTGCGCAAACCCCAGTTTCGCACGCTTTGCCAACCGCCTCCGGTGCGTCCGAACAACTGCTGCAAGCCGTCGGTGACCGTAGCCATCATCGCCACATCCGCCTTGCGGGCACGCTCGTAGCGGCGCAGCATCTTCGCGTCGTCGACGCCACGCCAGTAGTCGCGGCCGTGAATCTCCTGCGCCAGCAACTGGGCGTCGGCCAGGCCCAGATTGAGCCCCTGTCCGGCCAGCGGATGCACCGCATGAGCGGCATCGCCCGCCAGCACCCAGGCCTGCCCGTCGCGCACCCCGCTCCACTGCTGGGCAGTGGCCAGTTGCAAGGGCCAGGCCAGACGCGCACTGGTGAGCCGCAGCCGGCCAAACCGGCCTTCGCTGGCCGACAGCAACTTGTCCTCGAACACGTCTTGTGCCGCCTCCAGCCACTGGTCTTTTTGTCCCGAAGGGATGGACCAGACCGCGGCCATCTGGTTCGCGCCTTCGCCGCCCATCGGCAACAGCCCCAGGATGTCCTGCGGTGTGAACCATTGGCAGGCCACCTGCTGGTGCGGCAACTCGCATTCGAAGCGCGCGGCGATGGCCCACTGGTCATAGGGTGTCACATCCTGCTGCACGCCGAACTGCTGGCGCGATACGCTGGCGCGCCCTTCACACACCACGGTCAGCGTGGCCGGGGTCGGTTCGTCGAGCAGACTGATCTGGGGCTGAAAACGCACCGCCTGCGCCAGCCGCGCCTCGAGCGCCGGCACATCGACGATCCATGCCAATGCCGGCACCGCCAGCGCGCCAGCATCGAAATGCACGGCGCCGCCACCGGTTTCCTTGACATGCATCGCCGCCACCGGCGTCACATCCGGCGCCTCGGGCCAGCAGCGCAGGTCTTGCAGCAAAGCCTGCGCACGCTGATTCAGCGCATAGGCGCGCACATCGGTCTGGGCGACAGGCGTCGGCGCCACCACCAGAGCGACACGCAAGCGCTCACGGGCCAGCAGCAATGCCAGTACGTGGCCGACGATGCCGCCGCCGCGGATACAGATATCGGGATTTCGTGCCATCGTAGGCATTCTAGAAGCCGGTGCAAAATGGGGCTTCCCACCACACGCCGCCGGCATTGCAACGTGACCCAAACTCCGACCGAATCCGACATCCGGGCGCAGATCGCGCAACTCTATATCTATCCGATCAAGTCCTGCGGCGGCATGGACCTGGACGAGGCCCTGCTGACCGAAACCGGTTTCGATCTCGATCGCGCCTGGATGGTCGTGGACACCGAAGGCATGTTCGTGACGCAGCGCGAGTTGCCGCGCATGGCGCTGATACGCCCGCAACTGCGCAGCGACGACCTGGTGCTGCGCGCACCCGGCATGCTGGCCTTGCATCTGCGCATCGACGCGGTCGAGTCCGTGACCCAGGTCCAGGTATGGGACGACCGTCTGCCGGCCTATGACATGGGCGACCTGGCCGCCCAGTGGTTCAGCGATTTCCTGGCCCCGCAGCGCGCTGCGGCCACGCCGCCGCGGCCTTACCGTCTGGTGCGCTTTGACCCTGAACAGCGGCGCCTGTCCAGCCTGAAATGGACGTCCGGCACTGAGGCACTGAACCAGTTCGCCGACGGATTCCCGCTGCTGGTGACCAGCACGGCGTCGCTAGCCGGGCTTAACCGCAGGCTGCGCAGCCAGGGACATACCGACGTGGGCATGGAGCGCTTTCGGCCCAACATCGTGCTCAGCGGCCTGGACGAGCATGACGAAGACCGCATCGACGCCATGCGCATCACGACGGCAAGCGGCACTGTTGTGCTCAAGCCGGTCAAGCCTTGCGCCCGTTGCCCGATACCGAACATCGACCCGGCGAACGCCACCAGCGATCCGACCGTCGGCGACACGCTGCAGAGCTACCGCGTCGACCCGCGGGTCGACGGCGGCATCACGTTCGGCATGAACGTCATCACGCTCGAAGGGCTTGATCAGGTGTTGCGTATCGGTCAGTCGGTCGAGGGCCGTCTCCAGTTCGATTGAGCGCCTGCCCCGGCGGCTGCGGCCCCATGGCTTACACTTGGCGCCCGTTTTCCAGAGGTATTGCATGAGTCTGAAGTGTGGCATCGTCGGCCTGCCGAATGTGGGCAAATCCACCCTGTTCAACGCCTTGACCAAGGCCGGTATCGCTGCGGAAAATTACCCGTTCTGCACCATCGAGCCCAATGTCGGCGTGGTTGAGCTGCCCGATTCGCGGCTGGCGCAGCTGGCCGCGATCGTCAAGCCCGACAAGATCGTTCCGGCCATTGTCGAGTTCGTCGATATCGCGGGTCTGGTGGCCGGCGCCAGCACCGGCGAGGGACTGGGCAACAAGTTCCTGGCGCATATCCGCGAAACCGATGCCACCATCAACGTGGTGCGTTGTTTCGAGGACGATAACGTCATCCACGTCGCCGGCAAGGTCGACCCGATCTCGGACATCGAGGTGATTCAGACCGAGCTCTGCCTGGCCGATTTGACGGCGGTCGAAAAGGCCTTGCACAGGGTCACCAAAACGGCGCGTTCGGGCGACAAGGAATCGATCAAGCTGGTCGCGCTACTGGAGAAATGCCAAGCCGCGCTGAATGAAGCCAAGCCGGTACGCGCGTTGGACTTCAGCAAGGAAGAACTGCCGCTGCTGTCGCAGTTCTTCCTGATCACGGCCAAGCCGGCAATGTTCGTTGCCAACGTGGCGGAAGATGGTTTCGAGAACAACCCCTTCCTCGACCGCCTGCAGGAATACGCCGCCGCCCAGAAAGCACCGGTGGTCGCCATCTGCGCCAAGCTCGAGGCCGAGATGGCCGACATGAGCGACGAAGACCGGCAGATGTTCCTGGAAGAACTCGGGCAAAGCGAACCCGGGCTGAACCGGCTGATCCGCGCCGCATTCAAGCTGCTCGGACTGCAGACCTATTTCACCGCCGGCGTCAAGGAAGTGCGCGCCTGGACCATCCATGTCGGCGACACCGGTCCGCAGGCGGCCGGCGTCATCCACACCGATTTCGAGAAGGGCTATATCCGGGCCCAGACCATCGCCTTCGATGACTACATCGCTTTCAAGGGCGAACAAGGGTCCAAGGATGCGGGCAAGATGCGTTCGGAAGGCAAGGAATACGTCGTCAAGGATGGCGACGTGATGAACTTCCTGTTCAGTTCTTAAAGCGACGGCCCGCCGCAGCCACGCAAGGCCTGCGTGCGGCACCAATCCGGGGGTATGACCATGATCAACAAGATCGCCCGCTCCGTAGCCGACGCGCTGGCAGACGTCCAGGACGGCGCCACCGTGCTGATCGGGGGTTTCGGAACGGCAGGCATTCCCAATGAGCTGATCGACGGCCTGATCGAACAAGGCGCGCGGGATCTGACTCACATCCGCCGCACGCCAAAACGGCCCGAGCGTGGCAGCCGAGGCGAAACGATCGATGGCGGGCGTATTCGACCTGGCGATGGCCACACTTCGCGCGGAACGCGACCCGGTCTACCCCGTTCGTCGTGCGCTGTCACCCAACAAGACACAGCACAAACGTGCGCTTGAAGTGGATGAAATCGGCCAACTGCTGCGCGATATGGCCAGCCATGGCGGCCGCCACGAGACCCTCTCCGCCTTTCGACTGATGTGGTTGACGGTGGGCGGATCTGCTCGATGAGTGGGAAAAGGCGGCAAGCGAAGCGATGCATGCCGAGATCGCCGCCATGCAACCCAAGGCCGGCAGAGGCTCGGCCTGAGTTGCGTCTCAGGAAGCAGTCGCGGGTCGTAGATTACAGTGAATAGGAAGTGAATAGGAAAATCAAACGGCATATTTTCGTGCCCACCGGGACGGACTCACCCGCACTGGGTGGTACACCGGGGAGTTCTTTGGGGGGTGTTGGCCTGGCCGGCCGCACACTGCGCAGCCGCGGCCCCGCGGCCGGACCTGAAAATCGCCTGGACATCGGGTAAACCCGCACGCTTCGTGGCCCCTCACCGGGCTCGACCCGAGTCAGGCGCAGCCTCTCCCCGCAGCCCGGGGGACCGGGCCGCGATCACGCCGCCTGCTGAAGATCTCCGCGCGCCGGCACCCGGGGCGGTGCCCGGGCCTGCAGTCCCAGGTGCGTGGTGCCGTCGCGCCAGGCGGTCTTGAGTTTGAGCACCACCTGCCCGGCGGCGTTGATCTGTACCCGTTCGTTGGCCAGTGCGGGTCGGGTGATGTACCGGCAAAGCTGCTCCAGCCGCTGGCGCTCGTGCGCTTCGCAACGCACGCCCGCGTGCAGGCTGAACCCCTGATGGTCGGCACACAGCGCCTGGGTGAGCACGGCGTCGCGCGCCATCGCGCCTTGCACCGTGAAAACCTTCTGCCCGGCGCGTGGGCCGAAGGCAATGCGGTAGGTACACGCCGCCGCCTGCAGCGGCCAGAGCGCGCGGGCCTCATCCGAATCGGAGTCGACATCGGCCAGGTAGCTCAATCCCCCCCCTCCTCCTCTTCGACGAGCACACCGCGGCGGGTCAGCATCTTCATCAGCCGCGTGATGATCCTGTGCAGCAGCGCCTGCAACTGCTCGTCGGTGGGCGCGGGTACTGCGACAAACACCGGCTCGCCGTCCGTGCGCCGGTACACGCCGTCCAGCACCAGGCAATGCAGTGACATTGCGCGCCGCGCTGCAAATTCCATACTTTTCTACTCGTGATTCATGTATATTGATGCATGATCCACTTGCGCCAAGGAGTACGTATGAAGTCCATCGTTGCCGAGCGAGGCCAGGTCACCATCCCCAAGGCTTTGCGTGACAAGCTGGGTATTCGGTCGGGCACGGCACTCGAGTTTTCCGCCCGCAACGGTACGCTGATTGCGCACAAGGCCGAGACCGACCCGGTGTCGAGCGTCTATGGTTGTCTGAAGCGCGGCATCGATACGGATCGGTACATCGCGGAATTGCGCGGGGTCGCGGACAAGTGATCACCGCCGTCGATACCAGTGTATTGATCGATGTGTTTGGAGCCGATCCAAAATTCGGCGACGCGTCGGCCAACATGCTGCGCCGCTGTCTCAATGAAGGCGCAATCGTGGCCTGCGACGTAGTCTGGAGCGAGACGCGTGCGGCGTTCCCGAGTGATACTGGCTTTTCCGAGGCCATCCAGGTGCTCGGGATTGAATTTTCCGCCGTGTCCGTGGTGGGGGCCAATTTGGCGGGGGCCAGTTGGAGGAAATACCGTGCGGGTGGTGGCCGGCGCGAGCGGGTCATGGCAGATTTCATGATCGGGGCACATGCCGCTGCGCAATGCGACCGATTGCTGACGCGCGACCGGGGTTACTACCGCAAATACTTCGCCGGCCTGACCGTGCTGGAGCCCTGAGGATGGCCGATACGTTTCTGCGCGTCGACGAGGTGCTCCAGTGATCGACCGGCGCACTTGTGTCTTGGCTGGGGCCATGGGGCTGCTGGAAATGCCGCGGCTGGCAATGGCCCAGGCTGGGCAGCCGCGTGTTTCGCGTCGGCATCCTGCGTCCCTCGGCGCCGCCCTCGTCGCCTCAGGATCTGTTAGCCACCGGTATCCCGAAGGCGCTTGCGGAGCTGGGGTACGTCAGAAGGCCGCAATCTGGTCATCGAGAGGCGCTGGGCGGACGGTGATGCCGAGCGGCTCCCGGCGCTTGCCCTGGACCTGGTGCAGGCCCGGGTTGAGGTCATCGTTGCGGTGTCCGCGCCTGCGGTGCGTGCGGCCGCCGCGGCCGGTTCCACGGTTCCGGTGGTCTTTTTCGGCAATTTTGATCCGGTAGCCCTGGGCCTGGTGTCGAATCTCGCTCGCCCGGTGGGCAATGTGACGGGGATTCTGATCGCGCCCGACGGCACGCTCGCCGGCAATAAGTTCGAGCTGCTCCGATCCGCAGTGCCGAACACCACCCGCGTCGGATACCTCGCGCCACCGGCCGATCCGGCTAGCCGGCTGCAACAGCAGGAACTGGAGCGCGCAGCGAAGTCCCTCGGGCTGGAACTTGTGTCGGCCGAGGTCCGCGACGGGGACTATGGCCGGGCGTTCGCGGCATTGGCTGCGCAGCGACCGGGCGCCTTGTTCGTTGGCGCAAACACCACCTTCATGCGGGACCGCGCGCAGATCATTGCCCTGGCTGCAAAACACCGTTTGCCAGCGATATACGAATGGCGGGAACAGGTCGAAGACGGTGGCCTGATGGCCTACAGCGCCAACCTGTATGGCCTGTTTCAGCGCGTTGGGGCCTATGTGGATCGCATCCTCAAAGGAGCCAGACCTGGTGACCTCCCGGTCGAGCAGCCCAGCAAGTTCGAATTTGTCGTGAACCTGAAGACGGCAAAGACGCTCGGATTGACGATTCCGCAAAGCGTGTTGCTGCGCGCCGACGCGGTGATTCAATGAGGCGACGAGATGCGTTTTTGGAGTTGGCGACGAACGCGTCAGCCGCAATGCGACGGGATCGTCGGCGTAGGGAGGATGCGTTGTGTGAATAGGAAAATCAAACGCCATATTTTCGTGCCCACCGGGACGGACTCACCCGCACTGGGTGGTACACCGGGGAGTTCTTTGGGGGGGTGTTGGCCTGGCCGGCCGCACACTGCGCAGCCGCGGCCCCGCGGCCGGACCTGAAAATCGCCTGAACATCGGGTAAACCCGCACGCTTCGTGGCCCCTCACCGGGCTCGACCCGAGTCAGGCGCAGCCTCTCCCCGCAGCCCGGCGGACCGGGCCGCGATCACGCCGCCTGCTGAAGATCTCCGCGCGCCGCCGCCCGGGGCGGTGCCCGGGCCTGCAGTCACCAGGTGCGTGAGGATCCGCTCTATCACGGGCGCCGCCAAGATGGCGGCAATGATCTTGAGCTCGCCGCCGCAGTTCGGGCAGTGTTCCAGGTCGATCTGGAACACGCGCTTGAGCAGCCGGGCCCAGCTGATGCGCACTGGCCTGGAGTGTGCGCAGCCGGGCTCGCTCGCCGTTTGCTCGGATTTACCGGTAGCCTGCTCGGGGCCATGCGGCACTACCAGTGCCCTCAGCTTGGCGTTCGGCGCCAACACCCCGTGGAAGCGAATCAGATGCAGCCGGGGCCGCGGCACGGGCGCATGAAAGGCGCCCTTCGGTCGCCCGGGCCGCCAGGCGCTGCATGAACTCCAGCGGCGACATCACGATGTGGGTGGTGCCGTCGCGCCAGGCGGTCTTGAGTTTGAGCACGACTTGTCCGGCGTTGTTGACCTGCACGCGTTCGTTGGCCAGCGCCGGGCGGGTGACGTAGCGGCAAAGCTGCTCCAGCCGCTGGCGCTCGTCGGCATCGCAGCGCACCGCCGCGTGCTGCGCTGTTGCCCTGATGGTCGGCACACAGTTCCTGGGTGAGCGCGGCGCCTCGCTACCGTCGACCACCGCGAATGATGATCTACGGGGAGCAAAGCTCGATCAGTTGCGTGGCGATATCCGCCAAGGGTTAGCCAGCGGGTCGAGTGAGACCTGGGATGCCAAAGCAGTCAAGCGTAAAGCGCAGGCCCGACGAGCCTCCAAGCCGACGGTTGCTTGAATACCGCGTATAACGCGGCGGCCACTTGCAGAGACCGATATCCTGGAAATCTGGAATTACATCGCCGACAACAATCCAGTCGCCGCCGATCGCTGGGTGGATCAACTTGATGCCCAGTTCCGGTTGCGGGGGCCCAGCCAAGAATGGGTCGTGCCCGGGACGAACTGGTGCCAGGTGTGCGCTGCTTTCCTGTGGGGCGGTACGTTGTTTTCTACGTGCCGCTGGACGACGGAATCGATATCGTCCGTGTGCTGCATGGTGCGCGGGACATCGACGCAGTATTTAATCCCAAGCAGTAAGCGTAGCCGACAACCGCTGCAAAGACGCTTGTACAGCAGGAAACACTTGCCCCTTCATGCCTTGCGCTTTGGTAACTTCACCACCTTTCCCGTCTTGCGGCCGTCGAGATAGTCCGCCCACCACTGCAACAACTTCACGCGGTCTTCCAGGTAGAGTGCACGGTGATACGCGGCACGCACGCGATTGCCTTCGATGTGCGCAAGCTGGCGCTCAATAACGTCAGGATTCCAGCCGCGGACCAGAAATAGGTAAATATTCGGTGAGCCCGTGGGTACGCGCCGGCTTATTGGCACAAGGTGGCGCGCAAGTTCTGTCGCGCCGGATACATCCAAATGTCTTTGATGGGCACGGGCTGGGTATGGATGGTGAACTTCTTTCGTCGACCGGTGGTTTGGCCGACGTGGATCCAGTTGGCCGCCTTGTAGCAGGTGCCGCGTTGACGCTGGGTCTCCTCGAAGGTCTCCAGTAGCACGGGGCGCAGCGCCGGTCGGTGTCAGGAGCTCGGCTGAATGACTGCTTGTCGCAGGCTCGAACTGGCGCTGCGGGTCGGTGACGGCCGCCGGCGCCGTACCGTCCGGGCGACCGCCTGCCCGCTGTCGACCTGGCGGCTGCGCGCACCGAGGCCGGTGTTCTTCTACGGCCCGCAGCTGCAGCAGGAACTGGCGGTGGAGATCGACCCGGGCAAGACCCTGCTGGTGGCATTGCAGTCGATCGCCGACGACGGCGAGACTGCGCACAAGGTGCAATTCGAGCTCAACGGCCAGTCGCGCACGGTGCGTGTGGCCGCCGCCAACGCGGCTGCGGCAGAAGGCGCTCGCCCGCTGGCTGAGCCCGGCAACCCGTGGCACGTGGCAGCGCCGATGCCAGGCGCCATCGTCAACGTCGCGGTGGTCGTGGGTCAGCGCGTGAATGCGGGCAGCACGCTGCTGTCATTGGAGGCCATGAAGATGGAGACCCACGTGGCCGCCGACCGCGACGCCGAGGTCGAGGCGGTGTATGTGGTGGCCGGCGACCGCGTGCAGGCCAAGGAACTGCTGGTCGTGTTGCGGGCGGTAGCCGGTGCCGAGGGGCCCTGCCGCTTGAAGTAAACAACCTGAGGACGTACACCGCATTTCACTTGCATGAGCTGCGCCAGCAGCTTCGCTCCGCCGTCTCCGGCCAGAAAGCTTTTGACTAACTTGAGCTTGAACGCTGTTTCCTACTTTGCCATGAATCCCCCTTGAAGTTCGTCCAACTTCTGGGGGGCAGTTCAGAATCGTGGTGGCCAGGCGGTTCAAATCTGACCTCCACCACGGAGGTTTGACTGGCGAGTTGGACGTGTAGCTGAACGTCGGCAAAAGGTTGGTTGCGCCGGTTCGAGGCCGTGAAGAGCCGTCACTGGCTCGGTGACCAACGCTTGGCGGCAACCAACGCCCGCTCTGGAAATTTCGTTACCGCGGGCGAATTTCGCGGACCTTGAACGTCCGGACCTGGCATAGTCGATGGCCGGCCCAGTGGCGGTCAACTATGACTGGGCAGTCATTCAATGTTGAGACCAACATCTCCGGAAGGAGTCGGCTCGGTCACCTTGAATCATCCGGTTGGCCACGTACCCGCGCCAGTTGAGCGAAGCTGTAGCATTCGTGTATAAATCAATCGTAATTTCTACGTCACAGCCTTGGGATATTTCTATGCCTTCAGCAGCTCGCGCCTCCGACACCCCATTTGCAACGCCCGTTGAACAGGGCAAGGCTTACTACTGGTGTGCTTGCGGCAAAAGCAGGAGCCAGCCGTTTTGTGATGGTTCCCATAAAGTGGATGGAGTGTTTACGCCGGTGAAATACACAGCCACCGAATCGACGACTGTCTATTTTTGTGGATGCAAGGCTTCCGGCAATGCGCCGCTTTGCGACGGATCACACAAAAAGGCCGTTTGAAAAGACTGGAATCGATTTCTCCTGTAGCGCAAGAGGTAGGCCAATCTGCGGGTTTAAGGGGGAAAAGGTCGTACGGCCACTTCTGTCAGGCACAGGTCGCACCGATCCTCCTTTGGCAGGTTGCAGCAGTATTGTGCCGATAATGCTTTGATGCTAAATTGATGCTTTGATGATATTGAAGGACGCGTTCCATGCGCACCACACTTTCCCTTGATGACGATGTGTTTGCCGTGGTCCGCCAGCGTGCCCAGCGCGAGCGCACCACGTTGGGGGATGCCGTGTCGCGCTATGTGCGCGACGCCTTGCGCGCCAATGCCCATGCGCCCGCAACACCTGTTGCGCTGCGCAGCAAGTACTCGGTGCTCCCGGCGCGCGATGAAATAGTCACCACCGAGCACGTTCGCCGCCTGATGGACGAGGAGGGCATTTGAGCGCGCGCGGCAACCCCCGCTTGCTGCTGGACGTGAACATCTGGATCGCACTGCTGGACGATGCACACGTCCACAATACCGAAGCACTTGCCCTCTTTCAAAAGCCCCATCTCAAAATCGCAACCTGCCCATTGGTGGAAAACGGCGTGCTTCGCGTCCTGAACCTGCCCGGCTATAGCCAGCATGGCCCTGCCGGGTTTGAAGCCGTGCGCGCCAAGATGGCGTTGGCCTGCGCAGATGTCAATCACGAATTCTGGTCCGACGACATCAGTCTGCGCACCGATGGCCTGGTGAACTGGAGCCGGGTGTTCGGGCACGGCCAGATCACCGATCTGTACCTACTGGCACTGGCCGTGGCACACCAAGGCGCGCTAGCCACTTTTGATCACCGGATTGCCTTGAATGCTGTGGTCGGTGCCGAGAAGCAGCATCTGTTGTTGTTGTGAGGTTGGGAGTCGTTTCTGCCGGCGGCATGATCGGCACACCTGCAGTCGAGCTGATGGGCGCAGATGCCATCGGCGTGCCAGGTTTTGCGTGCGCCTCCTGGATGTTCCTGCCAATCACCGACGTCACGTGATCTGCCTTCGCGCGCCTTGAGGGCACTCTCAGCCCATCCCAAGACTTCGCCAAGTGTTCTTGCGGGTTTGCGGCATGGGTTCGATTCCTACTGGCGACCAGCGCCAGTCTCCTGTCGGGCAGACCAGGGCAGCTCTCACACCATCTGGCTGAAAATCATCGCCATGCCGACCACCGACACAAACCAGACACCGGTGCGCAGCCAGGCGATACCCAGGCCGTAAACCACCACATACACCAGCCGGGCCCAGAAAAAAACCTGGGCTCCCATCAAGGTGATGTTGTTGGTCTTGTCGGCGACGACCGCCACCAGCACCAGTGCAGCGAACAGCAACAGGTTTTCGATCATGTTGCGGTGCGCACGCTGCACGCGACCGGCCCAGCCGGTCAGCTGTGGCATGTCTTCGCGACTCGATGCCAGCGTCTGCAATCCGACCTGCAACTGCGCCCCGGCCGCCGCAATAGCGACCTGCACAAAAGCCAGAGCCACGGACCAGACCAGCCAGGTCAATTCAGGCGCCATCATGTCGTTCTCCATTTAGTGAAGCAGCGCACAGTGTCAGTCGCCACGGCAGCAACGTCAATCGGTCCGCTCGACATCGGTCCGGCTCGCCCGGATCCATCAACAGTACGGCACTGATCAGCTGGCCGGCAGACACCATCGGCCCGCCCCTGCGGTGCAGTCGCCGCCGCCGCTGCCGCCCAGCCCGGTGAAGTCGAAACGCAGCACACC
>Ga0209284_10004105_pt1 | contig 16812 bp, 18 predicted proteins | sample FRY03_FD_187211 | JGI IMG/M metagenome (GOLD analysis project Ga0209284, IMG submission 187211) | Freshwater microbial communities from Lake Fryxell liftoff mats and glacier meltwater in Antarctica - FRY-03 (SPAdes) (version 2) | ecosystem: Environmental > Aquatic > Freshwater > Ice > Glacier... | reverse complement strand
GATATTAGCGACATCATTACAGATCGCTTTGCGGCCAGCGATTGGCAATTAGCCTTCGCCGCCGCTCGCTCGTCGAATTCTGGCAAAGTGATTATGGATTGGACGTAGGTCGAGAATATGTACGCAGCGGTACGCAGGCAAATCCAAGCGACCCTCGACGAGATCAGCGAGGCCGGTCTCTTCAAGCACGAACGACTGCTCGACTCTGCCCAGCAATCGCATGTCGAGAGCAACCACCGGCGCCTGCTCAACTTTTGCTCCAACAATTACCTCGGCTTCGTCGCACTCAAACTCAATACCAGACCACGCAAGACTCTCGGCTTCCAAACCCCGACCGCCCCACTACAAAAAGCTATTGCATCGACTAGTTAAACTCGCCCACCCTGAAAACTGATATGACCGATCTGAAGGTTTATCTCATCGACCTACCCAGTCGATAGAAGTACGCAAGCAACCAAAATCCCATCGGCTACCACGTGCACTACTCTCCGCACAGGCGACCACATCGCCGAGTACAGCCAAACACGCCTCGACCACATCCCACTCAAACTCGATACCTGACTCTGGCTACTACACTCCGAGAAAGTGTTGCGCCGACTGGTTGAACCCACCGTCCACTATCCCCGGGGAACCTCAAAACGTATTAGTAACAATATTAATGCTTTTGTTTAGTCCAGGAAGGTTTGCCAACACGATAGCAGTTAGCCTGAATTGCTAGAACAATTAACCTCGGAGGTTCGCTGGAAATGTGGCGAGAAAGAATTCGATCACAGCCGATGTTCGATATACTTCAAGAAGTTCGATCTGTTGAAAATCGTAGCCATCCCGTAATTCATTTGGAAATTGGCGACACTCAAGGTTTTAACAATCTTGCGCTTAGAACCCATATGAGTAATGCGTGCCAGTCGGTGCCTTTTACATACTCGCCGAGTTCTGGTGAACCCGAACTGAGAAAGATAGTCGCAGAGTTGTTTTCATCTCAGATTGGATTGCATACGGATTTGGAACAGATTTGTATCGCGCCGGCAAACGCTTTGATAACCCAGTGTTTGGCGGCCACTTTGGCCGAAGGTGACACCGTCCTTATTCCGAATCCAGGCTTTCCTACATACGAACTTGCGTCGGAATTTCTTGGCTTTGACATTGTAAGGTATAACGTATTCAATGACGGGGTAGCGAAGGTCGAAGATATTAAGACAATTACACGGAGACTTGGAGAGGCTCGCCCAAAGGCAATAATCATTTCCAATCCGAGTAATCCATTGGGGTATGCGTTCAATTGGTCCGAATTTTCGGATCTATTTGAATATGCCTGTGAAATTGATGCATATTTGATTTTTGATGAAACTTATGTGAATTTGACTTACGAAGTTTCACACGTTGAAGCGGTACATCCTAACACCGACAAGATAATCCGAATTCGGTCGTTGTCTAAGGAGCATGCTGCCCCAGGACTGAGAATCGGATACTGTCGGGCGTCGCCTGACATCGTTGAAGTGGTGGCTCGATTTTCATCTCTGGTATATTCGTGTGTACCATCGTTCGTTCAGATTGGGGTTGGGCAATATCTCAAATCGCCTGAAGCATCGATTTTCGTTGATCAACTCAAAACTGAGATGGCATCAAGAATCCAAGTTTTGGTGTCGATGGCAAAAGAGAATGATCTTGTACTTCGAACATTGCCGAACGCGACCTTCTACGCATTTATTGGCGTCAAAAACGGGGATCAGGCGTTTAGAAAATTACTGGATCACTACAAAGTTGCCGTATGTCCCGGTGCCGCCTTTGGCAGTCAAGGTTTTAACGCGGTCAGGCTAAGTTTGGCTGGTACACGAGGGGATGTAATTGCTGGTATCGATCGTGTCATTTCTGGACTCCACCGAGAGGACATGATGGATGCTTCTTAGTAATGAGAGGGGGATTCAAGTTTGAAGTGCAACAACTGAAGGTGGTTTGGTGTAACGCACTGAAGTCCTGAAGAATAGCTCAAATGGTGTTCTGATTCCCAGTATTTTGCGTGGCCGATGATTGAGCCAATTTACTGCCCTTTTCACTTGTGTTTGAGTCACGATTGTCAGCTCTATGCTTTCGGGAAAATACTGCCTTAGCAGCCCATTGCTGTTCTCGTTCAATCCTCGCTCCCATGAGTGGTATGGGCGAGAGAAAGAGATATCCGCTTTCAATTCGGTTGCGATTTTTTCATGCTCTGCAAAATCCTTTCCGTTATCGAACTACACGGTGAAACACTTGTCGATATGCGGTTCCAGTTACGTCGTTATGGTCGCCGTCGCACTCTTGGCATGTTTGCTCGGCACCTGGGCTGCCAGGACATAACGAGACTTTCGCTTAGCCAGCGTGACAAATGTGCCACGATGATTTTTGCTGATGACCATATGGCCTTCCCAGTCGCCGATACGTATCTTTCGATCCACAATCTCTGGACGCTGGTCAATGCTGACCCGATTCTTGATCACACCACGGCGTTGTTGCCCGCTGGCATAACGCTTGCGTCGCTGCTTTTGGCAACGCAAGTGCCGCCACAAATCGCCACCACGGCGCTTGTCAGCGTAGATGTACAGGCAGATGGTTTCGTGCTTAGTCGTGAACTATCTTCCAAGGCAAGCCGTTCTGCCGTCTGAACCGGGCTCATGTCTTGTCGAATCAGCATCTCGACACATTCCCAGTCTTCCAGCAAAAACCGCTTGGCGGGAGTCATGCCCCGGTGTCGATCATCGCGTAAAACTTGAGCCTGCTTCGGACGCTAGTCACACAGGCCCTTGTTCCGTTTTAGATTCCGCGAAATCTTGGATTTATTCATTTCAAGCTCGTCCGCAATTCATGCTTGGTTCAAGCCCACTTTCCCAACCTCGGAATCTGGTATCGTTGCTCACTGGTGAGTTGCTTGTAGAGCTTCATTTGTGCTCCTTTTACTAAGCCGTTTAAGAGGCTCCGGTGCTACAGCAGTTTGCCTCCTAACTTCCTTACAAAAGTTACACTTCAAACTTGAATCCACCGTTGACATGAAAGGGTTCCTTGATAATTAGCAGAACCCCATATCGATTGTCGCTATTTGGTGGTGGATGCGATTACCCCGATTGGTTTGCTCAGCATGAAACCCAAGTTGTGGCGGCCGCAATCGCTCGTTATTGCTACATCACGGTTCGTGAATTGCCACCATTTTTCACAACTCACAACACGAGGCTGGTGTATTCGGAGATCGAGTCGGTAAAGGACAATTCAAATATTCGGCACCCGTCGGTGCGGGGCTGCTTGAATTATTTAAAGCGTAATGACGGTCTGGAAATACATCATGATGGTGATCTCCCAGCACGATCGGGTATTGGTTCGAGTTCGGCATTTACTGTTGGGTTGTTGCACGCATTGCGTCAGCTCGCGTCAGAGCCGATCACGCCACACGAACTCGCTCGCCAGGCAATAGAAGTTGAACAAGTTGTAATCGGTGAGCCTGTCGGTGTCCAAGACCAAGTTATTGCCGCATACGGAGGAGTGCAAGTAATGAAGTTGTCTGGCCCTGAAAAGATTGATGTTCGGCCGTTGAAGATGACGCCCGCGTATCGGACATATATAGAAGAGTCCATTCTTCTTGGATTCGTGGGTGTTGAGAGGCTGTCGGCTGAACACTCATCGAAAGTTGTTGGATCGATTCAATCTGGCACTATTGATGGACCACTCCATGAAGTTTCTGGCCTCGCGGATGTCGCTATTAAATGTTTAGAAGATGAGGGGGAAATAGGTGCATTGGGAAAATTACTCAAAGAAAATTGGAAATTAAAAGTGGTGATATCTCCAGATAACGCGACGAGCCTTGCCCACGATCTTCTTGAGAGAGCAATCGCCGCTGGTGCGTTCGGTGGGAAACTGATGGGTGCGGGCGGCGGTGGCTTCTTTTATGTGCTGGCCGATGCAGCCAAGCACGACCATATAAAGGCAGAGCTAAAAGAGGTAAAAGTGTGGGTACCGGTCAAATTTGACGACAACGGTTCCCAGGTGTGGTCTCTTGATTCAATGACAAGTCAAAATAGTGGTGGCGTAAGATCTTAGGATGAAAAAATCTTTCAGGTTCCCATTGATGCGTAACAATATTTTACGCGCTGACTTAGATCAAGTGATCGCGCACTTGCAGTCTAATGATCCAATGCTCACTCATTCGGCGCGAGTTAAGCAATTCGAAGAAGAATGGTCGAAGTGGCTTGGTGTGAAGTACAGCGTGTTCGTCAATTCCGGAGCGTCGGCGAATCTTCTGAGCATGACAATTCTCAAGCTCAAGTTTCCTGATGGCGGCGAAGTGATCGTCCCACCACTGACATGGGTCTCAGACATTGCCTCCGTCTTACAGACGGGGTTTAAACCTGTGTTTGCAGATATCGACCCAAAGACACTCGGCATGAGCACTAACGCAATTCTTGAGCGCATCACGGATAAGACACGTTGCGTATTTTTAACCCATGTTCAGGGCTTTGATGCTTTAACCGACAGGTTGATAGACGAGCTCGCTCGCCGAGGTATTGCCCTAGTTGAAGATGTTTGCGAGTCTCACGGCGCCGGTCACGGTGACAGGAAGCTGGGCTCAATCGGCTGGATGTCAAATTTCTCGTTCTACTACGCGCATCACATGAGCACGATTGAGGGTGGGATGGTGTGCACTAACGATGAGAGCGTGTACGAGCAAGTGCGCATGTTGAGATCTCACGGAATGGTTCGCGAAGTTACGTCCGAAACGGTTCGAGATGGCTATAAGGCTGAGTATCCAGATTTGAACCCCGATTTTATTTTTGCCTTTCCAAGTTACAACATGCGCAACACCGAGATTGGCGGCATTTTGGGGAGTTCGCAGCTGAAGAGTCTTGACGGCAACATCGAACTTCGAAATAGAAATCACAAGCTGTTTCTAGACAGCATTGATGGGAGCCGGTTTGTGAATGACTTCAAACTTGAAGGTTCCAGTAATTACGCTCTCAATCTCGTTCTTCGCGCGGCAGATATTCCCGCAACAGAACGACTAATGGCTCACATGACCAGCAGTGGGATTGAATTTCGACGTGGTAGTGCTGGCGGCGGAAACCAATTGCGCCAGCCGTATTTGCGGGGGGTCGTTCAAGATGGTTTCTGGAACGAATTTCCAGAAACCGAACACATACACTTTCATGGGTTTTATCTGGGTAATTATCCCGACCTTAAAGTATCCGAGGTAGATGAATTGTGCGCGATCTTGAATCGCGCTAAGTAGGGTATCCACCATGAAGGTCTTGGTAACGGGTGGTGCTGGCTACATCGGCTCAATTCTTGTTCCGGAGTTATTGAATGATGGGCATGAAGTCACGGTGCTCGACAATTTCATGTATGACCAAAACAGCCTTTCCCACGTGTGCTTCTCGCCAGCACTTAAGATCGTGCGGGGCGACGTTAGGTCGCGTGAAACGATGTCCGAACTGATTCGCGACCAAGATGCCATCATCCCTCTAGCAGCATATGTCGGTGCCCCGTTATGTGCACGCGACCCCGTCGGCGCGCGTTCTGTCAATAAAGACGCTATTCAAGTGATGCTCGAACTAGTTTCTCCAACTCAGCTGATCTTGATGCCAACAACAAATAGTGCTTACGGTTCCGGGGGCAAGAACAATTTTTGTACTGAAGAGTCTCCGTTGCACCCGATTTCGCAGTACGCGATTGACAAGGTTGCCGTCGAAAAGATGCTCATGCAGCACGACAACGCAGTTAGTTTCCGCCTTGCGACAGTATTTGGGATGTCGCCTCGAATGCGAATAGATCTACTTGTTAATGATTTTGTACATCGCGCAGTTAACGATCGCTTTATTGTGCTATTTGAGTCCCATTTCAAGCGAAACTACGTACACATTCGAGATATCTCGCGGGTATTTATTCACGCGTTAAAGAACAGTGACGTTATGCGAGGCAATATTTATAACGTCGGTTTGTCTGATGCGAACGTCTCCAAGTGGGAGCTTTGCGAACGCATTGCCAGTTTGATTCCTGACTTTACATTTCTTGAGTCACCTATCGGCAAAGACCCAGACCAGCGGAACTATGTGGTCTCAAACGCAAAGATTGAATCAACGGGGTTTGTGCCGCAGACAAGTCTTGAAGACGGGATTAAGGAATTGATTAAGGGATATGCCATGATTCGGAATACGAGATATGGAAACGTATAAACCCATAGTTTCAGTAGTGATAATTTCGTTGAATCACGCTGAATTCGTGTATGAAACCATTGATCCGATTATCACACAGACATATTCTCCATTAGAAATTATTGTTATGGATGGTGGATCAACTGACGGTACCGTGGCAAAATTAGCGAAATACCCGACGGTAAGAGTGATTTCCGAGAAAGATGACGGCCCCATTGACGCGCTGACGAAGGGACTGCATTATTCTCGTGGAGATTATGTGCTATTCCAACTTATGTCTGATGGCCTTACTGACACGGAATGGATCTCTAAATGCGTCGATCAATTAACTGCTGATACGACATTGTCACTGTGTTGGGGACATGTCCAATTGCTACGCTCAAACGGCGAAATAGAACCACACGCGATTAAATATTGGCGGAAACGTAACCCACGCGACATCGAATTTGGGATTCTGGACTGGTTGATTTACGGCGTTGGCTTCCACGAAACCAATATGATCATGAGGAGATCAATTGCCGAGCGAATATTTAGTGACTTTCATAAACTCGCTCGCGGAGACGATATTTTTCATTATTTCCCAGATGCATTTCATAAAATCGGCTATCTAGCAAAGTTCATACCGTCGTTCGCCAGTTTCAGTCGAGTTCATTCCGGACAGTTGAGTTCGCGAGAACTCACAAGTGGAATTAGAAACAGCTACGCAACGAAGCACCGACGCAGAATTGGAGAAATGAGGCGTAAAATACTGTTTTCGAATTATGATCATGAGTTTATTGATCGGTCTGGGTCAGTGGTCGAAACTTTGCGACTGTCAATATCAAGTCGAATTTGGTTAGCGCTTAGCATTCTGAACGCACAATCCAGATACACGTTCTGGGAGGTAGTGAATTGGATCACCACTTTGATACGAATTGTGATTCTAAAAGTATCAACAGTAAGAGTAAATAGGCAAACATGAACTTATGAAGAATCTCGATACGACTATCTATGTTGCAGGTCATACAGGAATGGTTGGCTCGGCCATATTGCGCCAATTGCACGAGATGGGGTATCGAAACCTAATAACCCGGGGCCGGGAGGAACTCGACCTAAGAAGACAAACTGATGTTGACGAATTCTTTCAGGATCAGAGACCTGATGTGGTGATAATCGCTGCTGGCCTGGTTGGAGGAATTTTAGCCAATTCCACTCGACCGGCGGAGTTCATTTACGACAACATGTGTATCAATTTGAATATCGTAGAGTCGGTACGTAAATATGATTCAAGCAAACTTTTGTACCTTTCATCGAACTGCATTTATCCACGAAATTCCCCTCAACCTATGAAGGAGTCTTATCTGTGCGATGGCAAGATGGAGGACACAAATGTATGGTACGGCACCGCTAAATATGCGGGGATTAGAGTTTGTGAAGCGTACAGAAAACAGTATGGGATTGATCTAATATCGGCTATTCCAGCGTCAGTTTATGGACACGGCGACAATTTCGATCCAGCTCAAAGTCATGTCATTCCAGCATTGATACACAAAATTTATGAAGCAAATAGGCGAGGGTTAGAAATATGCCAGATTTGGGGATCTGGAAGATCTCGTCGTGAGTTCATTCACTCTGATGATCTAGGGAGTGCGGTGGTTTTTTTGCTCAAGAATTACTCAGAAGATGAGCCAATTAATATTGGGGTCGGAAACGACATAACCGTATTAGAAGTAGCGCACATGATTCGCGATATTATCGCACCATCACTTGAATTCAGTTGTGATAGTTCTATGCCTGATGGAGTGCACCAGAAAATGTTGGATTCATCAAAAATTGAAAAATTGGGTTGGAGCCCCAAGAAATCATTCACTGACGGACTTACAGACACTGTTGAATGGTACGTAAGTCGGCGAAAATCGGGCGAACACATCCGAGGTTTGTATCATATTTAGAGCATTCAGATAACCAAATAATAGCGGCATGCCAGAATAAAACTTCTCATAATCCTACTAACAGTTCGGCAACCGAATCGTATGCGGTACTCGTATTACTACTTGGAAACCTAAAGGACATAGTTTTGTCAATAAAAATTAGCGACTGTCTTCTGAATAGTGATTCCGATAGGGGAACGACGGGATGATCACTTTGAATGCGGTCGTCATCAATACAAATCACATTCCCTCCTGATCCAATATCTCGGCAAAAGGCAAGAGCTGACGATACGACACCTATAACTCCTGAGTATTGACCCAGTCCGTGAGTTAGTGGGTAGTCGTTGGAGACAAACGCGTAGGAAATATTGATGGAAGTCATAAGTCGCTTTAAGTCAAGGCCGGTAATTTTTTCCTTTCCTGGGTGCATCCGAATATCAAGATGTCCAATATTAAATTCTATGCAAGTTGCTTTGAGGTAAAGAGAAAACAAATCAAATTGGTCTTTCGAAAATCCTGGATAACCATAGAATGGCGCAATCAGCAAATATCGATTTTTTGATAAATTCAATAAATAGTTATCCGGCGAAAATTGCACCGATTTATGGCCAGGAACTTGGCCAATGAGCGAGATTGGTCCAGAACCAATTTGTTCATACAGTTGAGATTCCTCCGGTGTCAAAAAAATCATATAATCAAATCCAGTTAGTGAAAGTAAAGTCCAATGTTGGGTAGTCGCGGGTAGGCCATCGATTGGGCGCCAGAAAAGCAATTTGCATTGAGCACCAAACTTTTCGGTGATCAAACAAACACCAAACACGAGCGTTCGTAATATTCCCCATTCATTTAGTGCGCGAGTCAGTGTCTTTCTAGAGGGCCGAGGCGGAATGACCAGATCTGGATACATTTTCACTGCCGCTATCCGGGTGGTTGCACCATAGAAACTGACCCTGATCGAGTCATGTTTGAGCAAGTTCTGTGAAACCCAAGAAGTCAGAGTGAAACCAAAATTGTCCGACAAAAGCAAGTCGAATTCAAAATCTATTATGGATGACAGTTCAGATTTGATGTCGCGACACCTGCCAACACGATTACATTCAAGTCGAACAATCAGGAATTCCCTGATTGACATGTCCTTTCGTTTCCGATTTAGAAAATCATGCAACCAATCTGGGCAACGCCAGTTGTTTACTACAATCCAAATTTCAAAGTTATTGGAGAGCTCTTCGATTAAATACTCGGCATATTCCTGAAAAACATATGGATTCCCTATTACTATTATCAGTTTTCTATTCATCTTTGATCCATTATATTGAATTTCTGGATGTAATTATTGAAAAATGCTATGGTTAGGTGTAGTTGCACATTATTTAGGAGCAGAGATTTTAACTAGAACTGGTTTTGAAGGAACGAGAATAATTAGATTTGTTCGAATTATTCAGCAGGCCAATATATGGATTTTTCGTCGATTTGACTCTCCGAGTCCAACATTTGTTAAGCACTCAAGGCTGAGAAAGTATCATGTTGATTGTGCGACATGGATTGAGTCGGGGACGTTTCACGGTCTGACGACAAAAATGCTGTCAAACTTAGGAGATTTTGTTTATAGTGTTGAGCCGGGCACGACGCTGTTTAGAAACGCTGAGAAGTATTTTAGTCGATATAAAAACGTCGAGATTCTTAACGGGACCAGCGAGGAAATTTTTCCTAATCTTTTGAAAGAGATAAATGGTAATGTGTGTTTCTGGTTAGACGGACACTATTCGGGTGGGGATACATTTCTGGGCGCTAATGAGACTCCTATTATTGCTGAACTTGTTGCAATTCAGGAAAATCTTGAACACTTTGGGCAAGTTGCGGTATTAATAGATGATGTTCGATGCTTTAACCCATCTAACTCACAATATGCGACATATCCAACTTTGGATTATCTAGTCCATTGGGCACACAATTGCGGATTTAGTTGGACTATCGAGCACGATATATTTATTGCGTTCAATAGGAGATGATTACAGTGTAACCCAGTAGTTTGGAATCGAAGCAAACCCATGTCCGTTGTGGTACCACTGTTTCGGGGCTATGACCAGCCTAGAGCCACTCTCGCCGAGCCATGCTGCCCACCAAGAGAATGTACTGTTGGAGATAATATGGTCCCGACAATTTTTTAGTAGTTGAAAGTCCATGATAGCCGTGTTCGATGCTGCAGCGATATGGAACATTTGACCTTTAAAGTTTTCTCGACACCATTCCGGATCATCTGAGACAATTAGTACCTTTTCAATAGTGACGGTGTTTGAGGCAAATTCTAAAGCATCTTGAAAGTATTGGATCGGCAAACACTGGTTTGACCAAGGTCGGGGTTCATGAGTTGCATAGTCACCTCGTCGGACATGCATAGCGACCGTATTATTGCTATGTGAAGCCAAAAAGTCGGGGTTGGATAGTATCTCGGGAGTTTCATCGACTTTGAACTCACTTATCAGTTCCGTTCTAATTTTGCTGAAATAGTCTGAATTCTGCCATGTACCAGTCATCCGAACCGGTTGATCTATTGTCTCCCTGGATAGTTGCACTGGTTGAGTGATTTCACTTTTAATAACTCGCTCGTTTTTGAAAAAACTGCGACCACTAGCGATTTTTGTTGGCAATGGAAAAGGCCAAATCACATTAGAGTTCGCTAGATGTGTAAAGTTTCCCAACTCGTAATTGCGATTTGTGTTGACTGTCGGACGAAATTTCCGCAGGTACCAAGACGCATCAAGATAGAGCGGAACGCTATTTTTCAAACTCAACGCCCTTGCGGCGGAGTACTGAAACATTTGGTTTCCTAGCCCGCCAGTAAGTGAAACGGTTACTCTCGGATACATTCTTTCATATTTTAGCAGGAACAACCAGGGTTTAATAAGTATCGCCTTGATGTCATCAGGTTCCTAAAGTAAAGGAGCCATTGATTTATGCAGCTTGGTTGGCTGCGGCTAACGCTATCTCATATTGGGTTGGTTGGTTGGTTGGTTGGGTTGATTTTAGGGTACCAAGATGGCGTGTTTTGAAAGGTGCATGAATACCTCGACTCCGACGGTGAGTTCTTCTACGGTGGTGAAGGTGTGCTGGTAGCAGTACTCGTCTTTGAAAATTGATGAGATTCATTCTGCGGTGGAATTGATATAACACGGACCGGTAGCAACCATCGAGCGGACCAAACCCATCTTGTTGCACTAGTCGACTCCTCCTTGAACCTGGGTAATACACGTCGATTGGAACCATCGGAGATTCATACGATTTTGCAATGTCCGATAGGTCAACGGCACGTTCAAAGCCGAACTCATCAGAATTCATAGACGATGGCGAACACGCCACCAACTGGAACTCGCAATCGTGGAACGGCTCGACCGGGACAACCACTGGCGTCTTCACTCAGAGTTCGGCTACATCCCAGCATCCGAACACGAAACTATCTGGTACGTCCAACAGGATCTGGTCGCCACATTCGGAAACCAATAAACTGGCACATCATCCGACATTTTACACTCACTCGACCAGCTACGGTGATTGCGCGAGTACTCTCTGAGTTCAAGTCATTTGGTGTCGTAATGGAGGTATCGTCCAGATTTCATCGGGCAATAGACTCCAACACATAACACATCATAATAAATTTTCCACCTTTCCAAGTGAATGTATCGGAATACTCCTCGACAGAATAGAGCTTTATGTAAGAACGGGTTAGTTTCTCGTCAAATTTTGGTTTCGAAAAAAATATATGAGGAATACTCACTACGACGTCGCCATATACGGCCTTCTGAACAAAATATCGGTCCTCAGACTCAATAGTGAATGGCGTTCTCGCTAAAACGACATATTTACTGTTCCTTCCCATTTCTTCCAGCACTTGTTCCCAGTTCTTCAAATACTGAAGTGTGGAGGAAATTATTGCGATGTCATACTGCTCGGCCATGCTCTCAATCGTGAGCTGAACGAAATTGATTCCCAATCGCGTGCCTCTAGGGCGATATGCGTTTACGATCATTGGCGAATCAAGTACGTTCCAATGCACATTTTGGCGGAGAGCCATTCTGGAGATCCAATCTCTCATGTAACCATTTCCTCCACCGATGTCGGCGCATTTCACCTCCAAAAATTGTCCGACAGTGCTTAACCAAGCAAGCCTTATGTGCAGTTCGCGCTCTGACAACGCCTAGTCCCAAAATCTCTCGACGGAGCCATCCTGTTCTCAATTGAAGAATTGAATCGATCTTTCAAAAATTCAATTAGTTTTGGGTCTTCATAGCCTTGGGAGTTGGATACGGCTTCGTCCCAACTTCCGTACTCAATAAGATTGGACTCGTCTAAATGTGCCATGGGTTTATTGTAATTGATTTCAATATTCAAATTGTGTGGTCATGGTTCTGGATTGTTAGATAACGATAATCAATAGACCACGCTCAGAATCTATACTCGCTTTCCACCGATTGATGTTACCCAAGAAAAGTAGACGGTGAATTCAACTGGTTGGTGCAACTCTTCATGATTTTAGTGTCTATGTTTTAGGGTTGGAATGGTGCAGGTTGGTCGACCAGGGTTGTAGTACACCTTGAAACAAGTAGCAATTTCATTGCTCTATATTTAGAGGAAAATAGAACTGCGAATCTCGACGCCACGGTATTTCGCGAACGTGCGAAAAAACTTGCGGCAGGAACAACCATCTTTGTGAAATCTCATACTTGGTGTTGGAGTGGATAGCTATAGCGGCCATGCCTCCAGCATTATGACAATAAAAAGAGCGCGAGTTAACTACGATTGACATGTCCGAAACAAACCCCCGATTGGATGAAACAGCAAATACTACTTTTTGGTCAATACGTTCAAAAATTTCTTTAAAATGTTCGACTGAGTTTGGATCTGTTACAATCACTATTGGAAGATTTCCGTGGACCCTATTTAGGTAATCAAGAGTTTCAACTATTGAGTCTTTTGTGTTATTCCGGTGTAACTCTTCGGGGTAAAAGCGGACGTTCCACGCCAGATATCCGTTGCGTTGCAATCCCAAATCAGAAAAATTTGGATCTTGTAGATCAGATGAATTGATCAGCCATGATTCTTTGGAAGGGCTCCTGCGATAAAGGTTAGCCATTAAACTATTCGGCCAGCTGTAAATGCCTAGGCGCCGCCGAACAAGGTTTCCGAAAATAATATAAGATTCTTTGTTGTTCACAATCTGCGTCTTAAATTCATTCCAACTCGTTACAGAAAGATCTACTCGGTCTTTAAGAAGAGTCCGTGCGATTTCGAGTTGCCCCTCCTCCGCCGCACTGTTTGAAGTGAATCTGAACGAAGGCCAGTCGCCTCGGTGAGTATCGTTGACATATACGAATTTTGTGGGGGCATAAGTAGCCAGTAGTCGGGCTAGCATAACGCAATTGAAGAAATCACCGTACGACGGGGGCGAGCAAATAGTGTCGAAAACGCAGTAGATAGTTCTATTTGCTTTTCTTGCGCGTAAAATCTTGAAGTAAGCGGTTTCCAGTAAAAGGGACGCATACATAGCGTCGATGGCGTATTTTACATAACGTACAAATTTCTTTCGGATTGTCCTAGTTCTAACGATGAATGACGTCATTTGTTGCCCGTCCTATCCGGTGGCGCGAGATCAAGTGAATTATAAATCGTAATTTTGTTAGGCATGTAATGTAAATTACTAATGCAATCATTCTCTGTTTGATATTTCTTAGTCGTGTGATCCCTTTGAATGAGTGGATTGATTGAGCCCGCCCCAGCAATTTCATCTCTTCTCGCGCGGCTGTTGTTCGTATCTCATTTGTGAAGCTGAATGATGTGAAGCGTCGATGGCAGAGGAATAGTGGCAAAATCGCAATTTCGGATATTCTGGACACTCTGAGGGAAAAGTCAAAGTCGGAGGCATGGCGATACGTTTCGTCGTAAAAGTTTAGTTGCGCAGCAATCGAGTGCCTAAACATTACGGATGAGTGGATTATTGGACAACACGTTGCAAATGCTAAAACAATCTCAGTGTTCGTAGTGGGTGGGCAACTAGTGGAAATGACTTCCCCAAGTTCATCAATTACAAGGGCCCATGTACCGACTAGCGCAACGTTGCGATTCGCTTCAAGGAATTCGACTTGCTTCTCCAGGCGTTCGTTTGAACACCGATCGTCGTGATCTAGGATTGCGATGTACTTGCCACGAGCCAACTCAAATGCGGAGTTAAGCGCTGGTGTTCTTCCAATGTCGTGTACCTTGAGTCGAGAGGTGACTCTGTGGTCACTGATATTCTGAATGATTGTTGATGTGTCATCTGTAGACCCATTGTCAATTATTATCAGTTCCCAATTTTGAAAACTTTGAGATAGAACTGAATTTAGAGCCTCGCGTATATAGCGAGACCCGTTTTTTACTGTCATTATTACTGATACGATCGGGGATTCGTTCTCAACCTGCACAGTCCAATACTAATATGACGCTGAGTTGAGCTAGCTGAAATTTACAATTATAGACACCGTCAGTTGATTGTCGCGGTGGATAAGATCATCAATTCACGTGACCATCGGAGAGTCTTTGATTTTGTTCGTGGTCTAATTAGCGGGCTAATAAGAGCTGCTAGCGAGTTGAGAATCGGGTATTTCCAGGTTGCAGGCAGCTGGCGGAATTTTTCGACCTTAATGTTTTGGAGGCCGGCAAGAAGGCATACCTGGCGAATCGTCTCGGTTGTAAATGGCGTTTTATGAGTAATGTCGTCAAAGTAGGTGGTGTGCTGCGACTCCCAGTCGGGTATCAGGTTCAAAAATATACCAGTTGACACCAATCCCATTCGCGCATTTCTTAGAAATCCGACCGGATCGTAGAGGTGTTCTAAAAAAGATTTTGTGTAAATGACATCGTAAAAATTCTTCTGAATATGGAGCGGCATTTCCGCATCTGCCAAAATGCAATCGATTTTTAGTCCTTGGGTCTTGCACTGTTTGAGTAATTTTTCAATCGCTATTGGATCTCGATCGATACACGCACATTCAACTCCCAATTTGGCAAGTTCCAATAAGACTTCACCTCGACCGACGCCTACTTCCAACAGGTTTTTGCCACATAAGTCATAACGGTTGGCAAGATATAGAGCAAGTTTGCGCGGGTAATCGGTTAAAGGACGTTTGGTGACGTCATACTCGATGTCAACGTAGCTCTCAATGTCGCGATCCATGGCTCACCTCAACAATAGACTAAATTGTGATCTTGGGAGTTGACGAATTGGGTCAGGAGATTTCAGTATGGGGATAAACCACGTCACCGCCGAACTCTTGTTCGAGGTTTCTAAAAGAATTGACATGTCGGGTTCCGCATTGACTCTTGGCAAGCAAGAGGTGACCATTCAGCACCGCGTGTTTGAAGGACTTCTTACGAGGTATGGGGTTCAAATGCAAGTTCCCAAATTGGTCGACGACAAGGTGTTATTTGACGCGCTTGGCTTCTCGAGCCTATCGACATTAGATATCTCCAATTATGAGTCAGCAGATCTTATTCATGATCTAAATCTTGTCGTGCCAGAAAATCTTCATTCGAAATTTAATCTAATTTTTGATGGCGGAACGCTCGAGCATGTGTTCAATCTGTCGGGATCACTGCAAAATATTTTTATGATGCTCAAGATCGGTGGTGCTGTAATACACGAGAGTCCATCTCATAATTATATTGACCATGGGTTTTACTCATTGAGCCCAACATTTTTCTGGGATTGGTACGTCTCGAACAATTGGGATATAGTTGACTGTTTTTTGGTGGAGTGTAGACGGGACCCGAATGTGAAAAGCAAAATTTATAATTACCGACCGGGGTCGGTTGATTACCTGAGCAGGGGGGGGGTGGGGTAAGGGAATAGTTAATACTTTTTTTGTTGCTAAAAAGACCGAAAATTCAACGTGCGATGTTGTTCCACAGCAGGGTTCATACATAAAAACATGGGATGGTATCGCATTGTCACCTGAGGGGACTGGAACAAGAAATTCTGTCACGAAGTTAAAAGAAGCCCTTATCGCGGTTCCTGTTCTCGGAAAAGCCCTACTTTCATTGTCTGGACTTCTATGGTTTAGGTACAGTGCTGGCAGGAAACCTCGCCCAATTGCTCGGATCTGACTGGTTTCGATAATGATTTTTGAGTGTTAATTAGGTCAAGCCTGTGGAGCGCCAAAGCGCGAATCCGCAAGGGCAATTTCTAATTACCGCGGAAGATTTTGAAGAATACAGCAGTCATCGTTGACGCCATTCGCAGGCCGCTCCGTAAGCACAACCGCCGCATGAAAAACTCGCACCCATTAGACCCTGTAGCCAAACTTATGTCGCAAGTAACGATGGGCTAATTAGTGTCGGATCGTCAATACGAGTTTCCGTTTGGGCCGAATGTTCAGGCTCGTTATGCGGACGTCGGCGGTCTTGTCGGACAAGGCACATCAGCAGAGATGATTATCGAACTTCTGTAAGTCTCCCTCCCTCGATGCGAAGGACGCGATCGCAGTACTTGAGGGTCGAGATGCGGTGCGAGACCACGACCATTGTCAGCCTGTGATGGACGGCCTCGATTGCCTCGATGAACTCGCTCTCGGTATCAAGATCGAGGGCGCTTGTAGCCTCGTCGAGTACCAAAAGCGATGGCTCGTGATAGAGGGCCCGCGCGATGCCAATTCGTTGGCGCTGACCGCCAGAGAGTCGCACACCGCGCTCGCCCGTAATCG
>Ga0209284_10004103_pt1 | contig 16818 bp, 10 predicted proteins | sample FRY03_FD_187211 | JGI IMG/M metagenome (GOLD analysis project Ga0209284, IMG submission 187211) | Freshwater microbial communities from Lake Fryxell liftoff mats and glacier meltwater in Antarctica - FRY-03 (SPAdes) (version 2) | ecosystem: Environmental > Aquatic > Freshwater > Ice > Glacier... | reverse complement strand
TAAAGCACAAGCAGCTACCGGTGCAGAGATGCAAGCACTAGACCAAGAAATATTAAACTTAGAATATCAAGAATATATGGAACAACAAGACGCAGCTAAAAGAGCACTTGAGTTCCAGTCAAACATCTTACGTGGTACAGCGGGTGCATTAGGCTCAACTCAAACACAATATGCGCCAGCTCCAAGCCTGGCTTCTTCAATTGGCGGGATAGGTTTAGCAGGAATCGGCTTATATAATAAATTAGGTGGTTAATTAATGAACATTATTCAAATACAAGATAGGTTAAAAGGCGTAGATGACCAAGCATTGGTAGGGTATGTAGAAAACCCCACTGGTGAAGTACCTACGTATTTAGCATTAGGAGAACTTGGACGCAGAGAAGAAATGCGAGCAAAGTACCAAGCTCAAGCTCAACCTACTCAAACTGTTGCTGAAGAAATGGTAGCTAAAGTTGCTCCTCAAACGGGTATAGGCGCTTTAACTAATAGTATGGCAGCCCCACAAATGCCACAACCAGAAGTCATGTCAGAGTCTGAAACTATCAGCGAGACCGGTATAGCTAACTTACCTGCGCCTAATGTAGGTAACTATGCAGGTGGGGGTATTGTAGGATATGGTATTGGTGGAGCTATTAAAACAGGAATTAATAAACTTATAACAAAACCAATGCCTAAAGCTCTTCCAGGCGGAACTCCAAATGTGCCAGCACTTAGACCAGGACTTATAAATCGTAACCCAATAAAATCAGGTATCCTCGGTACTGCCGGTGCTTATTATATATTAAGTGATGATGGTGAAGAGATTGCAGTTAGCGACCAAGATGTAGAGGCAATGACTAATGAAGGGATAGTTTCTTTACAAAATGAAACAGTAGAAGAAGTACCTGCACCTACAGCACTTAATACCGCTTATGACGAAACCCCGCGTCAAGTTGGAGAAGGAAAAGCAGAGATGCTTAGAGAAATGTTAGGAACTGACCCTTATGTAGCCCAACAAGCCGAAAGAATGGCTAAAATGGAACAACGTATTACTGATAGAGAAGGACAATTAGGTAATGATGCTCTTATACGAGCTGGTATAGCTATGATGGGAAGTAAATCCCCTAACTTTATGCAAGGTCTTGCTGAAGGTGCTGGCGCAGGTATGGAATCTTACACCGCAGGTTTAGATGATGTTGCATCTAGACAAGATAAAATGTTTGAACTAGAGTCAGCTATCGCACAATCTAGACGAGCAGAAGAAGTTGCAATTGCTACGAAAGGCTTTGGTAGTATGGAAGCTGAAGAAGCGAGAAGAGAAACAAGAGAACTTGAAAATATCAAACTTATTGAAGCTCAAAAAGAAAGAGATAAAGATATTGAAATTGCAGAAATTGGGTCAACCACATATGGGTTTAACTCTAAAACTAATGCTGCGGTATTAGCAGGGGAAAAAGCTATGGGAATTGAGGCTTTGTATACTGAACGTAATAATACATCAAGGATGGCTGACGGACCAGAAAAAGAAAAAGCATTAAAACGCATAGATACAGAAATTTTAAGGATTAAAAACCAAGCAAGGACTGATGTAGGGGGAAACAGACAGCAGCCAGCTCCGGGTACTTCAAGGGTACTTCTTCAACAAGTTGAGCAAGATGGAGTAACATATAACCAGTATTCTGATGGCTCATACGAACCGGCACAATAAGGATTTTAAATGGCCTTTGACCCAAGCAAACCTTTTAAAGTTATAGAAGGATCTCAACCACCCAGGTTTGACCCAAGCAAACCTTTTAATGTAATAGACCAAACCCAACAAACCCAACAACCTGGCCAGCCTAGAGTTTTAAAAGATGGTGAAGGCAGTGATTTTGTTCGTGGTATAGGTACATACTGGGACCAAATAGGTGGTATTTTTGGAGGGGCTCAAGTTCTAGCTGGTAAAGCAATAGACTCTGATGAACAGATAATGGCTGGTGTAGAACGCATGCAAGAGTCTGAAAAAGCCATAGGACAAAGGGGTACTAAAGCATCAGACTCGTTTACTGAAGCATGGGAACAAGGCATTGGCACTGTATTAACTGAGTTTATTCCTTTTATAGCTGGACAAGGTGTTGGTATGGTAGGTGAAGCTTTAGCTACCTCTATAGCCGGAGGTATGATAGGAACTGCGGTCGCACCTGGAGCGGGTACAGCCGCTGGAGTTTTAACAGGGTTAGTAGGTAAAAGTCTTCTTAAAAAGGGAATACTAGAAGCTGCTAAAGATATGAGCAGGGAAGAGGCTAAAGCGTTTATAAAAAAAGAAGCCGCTAAAGAATTAGCATCCCCCGCTGGGCAAGCACTTATTAAAAAACAATATAGAGATGCCGGTAAAAAAATAGCTCTTGGTGGAATGGCTGCTAAGTTTGGTGCAGGTGAAGTTACCGGACGTGCAGTTGATGAGGCTATAGCTAATACAGATGACCCAGAAGAACAACTAAAAATAATACAAGAACTAAACACAGGCAAACTAGCAGGGCTAAGTGCAGCTCACGCACTAACTGATTTCTTCGCTATAAAAATTGGTCTTGGCTCACTAGATAAACTTAATCCGGGGTCATCTAGTAAACTTGTAAACATAGTACGAAACATAGGTGTGACTGGACTTAAAGAAGCACCGATTGAAGCTGCCCAAACTGTACTAGAAAGAATGGGAGCAGATTTAGATTTAACCAGTCAAGCTGCTATTAAAGAATATATTGACGCCGCTGCAGCTGGGTTTGCAATGCCAATCATACCAGCAACTATTGGTGGATTACGTACCCCAACTAATACTACTAACCCAAATGCTGCTAAAGAAGCAGAAGAAATTAATCCAATAACAGGTGAACCTACTAAAGTTACAGATAATAAAGGCTGGAGTAGAACAACTGAAGAAACTAAAAGACAAAAAGAAAATGCAAAAACAGCTACATCCGTAGAAGATATTGATGTTAATGTTGACTTAAATAATGCAAATGTAATCCCTACTCCTATTAAACCCCCTTCTGAAATACCCTCTATAGAAGAAGCAAAAGTTGTTGAAGGACAAATACCCCCCTTATCTGCAGACATATTACAAGGAGAACAAGATGTACGTGGAAGACCAACTCCAATTACCGCTGAAACAGATAGAGGACGCCTTGATGTACCTTCAGATTTACCAATCACAGATAAACGAGGAACCGATACCGTTACCAAAGAACCTATCACACCTCTCGGAACTACAGTGGATAGCACTAGAGATGCTGTTCAGTCGGTTGAAGGAGGAGAGGGAGCTGTCGACCCTACATTAGAAGAGGGTACGGGACAAACAGAAGCACAGTTAGGACCCGTGGCTCCGGGGGTTGCAAGAATTCAAACCGGTATTAGGTATGTAGAAACAGGTAAATATAAAGAGGATATAAAAGATAAACAAGGAGACATTGTTAACAAAAAGGGAGACCCTATATATAGACAAGACCCTTTATTTGAAGATAGATCAATATCGGAAACTACTAAAGCAGGACAAACTGCACCATTAGGTCAAGAATTTGTGCAGACTCAACAAGAAATACAAGCGCAAGAACGACTTCGTACAGAACAAAAACCAATATCTGAAAAAGAAATTGAACGAGAAGGTGCTAGAGCTATTATTAATAATAGTATGGCAGCGCGACAGGGCGAATTACCTGGTATGGAAGTACCTAAGCCTGTTACTAATGAAAACCTTACTCCTGAAGCTAATGCTGAGTTCACTAAAGTTTATAATGAGATACTTAATAACGATGGCCCCGCTGCAGCGAGAGTTTACCAAAATAACAAACTACGAAGTATACAGCCAACTACTGGACTGATACCAGTTACTGAAACTACTATTACAGAGCAAGAAAAAGCTGGACCAGTTTATATCAGTAGTGATTTAAATAGAGTAAAAGAATACCAAAAGCAAAATAAATTAGATGACTATGCAGTAAGGGAAGAACGTGATGTAGAAAACAAAGTTATGTCTTATAATTTAGTACCCCGTGTTACATTATCTAATACAAAAGTAGATACCATTGCTGATTATATGATAAGAGATGTAGGAACATCTTTAGGGCGAGAATATGAGTTTACTTTTAATACTGAACCTGATGCAAAATTAATAGATAAATTTTTAAAAGATACTTTAAATAAAGAACAGTATGCAGATATAAGTAGTCGTAAAGGAGTATCTAGAAGACTTCAACTAGCATTTAAAAGACGTTCTCCTGATGAAGCTCAGGGCGGTACTCCAACACAAGAAAAAAATGTATCTAGTCGGCGTGTAAGAGAGTTTGACGAAAGAGTAGGAAGTGTGCCTGGATATAAAGAACTAGCAAGTGAAGCCTTATCTCTTGGTGTTGCAATACCTCTGTTCTTAAAAACAGGAGCTTCTTTCGGCTCAGTTAGAGCCCCTATCGTAAATGCGACAAGTATTGATGACTTATTTAATGCAGCTATGGGTGACTTTATATACGAAACAGTTGCTGATAATATTATAGCTAATAAAGAACGAGGAGAATCAGCTAATGTATTTTTAGTCAATGCTACTAAACAAGATTTAGCTAGACGTAAAAAACTGCGAGACCAATTTTATAACTCCCCTTTATTTGACGCATTCTTAAAAAGAAATAACATTGAAAAAAATAGAAGCGGTTTCTTAAGATATGATACGTCTTTAGATGCTTTAGTAGAAAAACAAAAAATAAAAACAAGAGCAGCTAATGCCTACGGAGATGGTAGACAAATCCTATCTTCTTTAGCTCAAACACAAAGGGCTATTAATAATGAAATAAAAATTATTGAAGACAAAAAACGTAACCGATTAACTGCAGAAGAGTTAGCAGTACAAGAAGATTTAACCGACATCGCAGCAGACCTTGGTATATCACAACCTGGAACCTCTAATCTTGATGAGATGTACTATACTCCTACATCTATAATGGGTGAATCAAAAGCTACAACTATATTAAAAACTTCAAATAATTTACAAGAGGCTTTACAAAGAATACTTGCAATACAAGAACAAAGACTACAAACGTATGAAAAAAATAATGATGCCCGAGCTAATTTAATAAAAGCCCAAACCTATTTAATAGAAAGACTTATGTCTGTGCCAGGTATGCAAAACGTTCAGGTAGATGCAGTTTCTGAAGCAGAGATGCGACGTATTCAGAAAAAAGACCCCTCTACAAAAGCTTCTTCTGGTCTTAGCATAGGATATAACAAAGAGGCTCCTAATGAACCTAACAAGGTTATGGTCTTAGAAAACTATACTAGTGCTCAAACTATTAGAATACTTTTACATGAAGCAGTACACGCTGCCACAGTGTTTGGACTAAATACTAATAGATTAACTCAAGCTGAACAACAAAACTGGAATGCAATATTTAATACTGCAAAAGAAGCAGCTCGGCTAGAGGGTGTAAGTTTTTATGGACTCAAAAATATAAAAGAGTTTGTTGCAGAAGCATTTAGTAGTACCGAATTTCAACAATGGTTATCTAGTATTGAGAGTGTAAGTAATCAACCTACTAATAAATATGTTTCATTATTTGATGATTTTGTTCAAGCTGTAAAAGACTTATTAGGCTTAGGGGATATAAATAATACACTTTTAGGAGATGTTGTTACTGCTTCAGGTAGGTTATTTACTTTTGGTCCTCAGCCTCGTCAAGGTGATCCTAGAACAGAAGTTATTGAAAAGAAAATGAACTGGGTAAAAAGACAGGATAGATTGGACCAAGGGGCTAACCCCGACATAATAGATATATTCTACCCAGATAGCGAGGTCCTAGAGCTAGATGCCTATGAAGGAGATGATGACTTTTTAGTAACTAAAATACGTAGAAAACCTTTAACTGAGACTCAAGTTAGAAAGACTAGAAGTGAAAAAGAAAGACTACAAGATTTAACTGATGTACATGAAAGAACTACTAGGGGTATCTTTAAGAAAATATGGAATTTTGCAGCTCGAGGTAATTTAAGAAAACAAGAAAACGTAGAAAGAATAATAACAAACTTTTCAAATAAAGCTTATTCAGTTAAAAAATGGCAAGATGATTTAAGACAATCTAACTTACTTTTAGTAGGGGTAGAAGGTTTTAATGATGTATTTAATCAGTTAACTAGAGCGTTTGGTTTAGCTGATAATTACATGAAAGGATTGATGGCTCCATTAGATAAGTACGGACGAGACTTAGCAGCTTTTGAAGATTTATATATGCAACAAAATCCAGGGGAAACACAAGCTAGTGCAAGAGCTTACTTGCAAGATACATTAACTGGGTTACACGAATTTGAAAGAAGGCAGATTAGATATATATTAGATTCTCCTTTAAACACAGATAAAATTATTCAATTAGCAAATGGAAAAACAATTAGCCCAGCAGATTTACGGGTAGATATAATGAAGGTAATCACAACTAAAACTTGGGCTGACCCTAATGAAAGACTAAATGCTTTAAAAGGGTATAAAGAACAGTTAATAAAACTAACTAACCCTACTACAAAAATATCTGGTCAACCTACTCTTGATGCAATTGCGGGAAAAGCTTACTTGTCTGACAAAGTAGGTGGTAGCATTGATATATTTTCTAGTTCTTATGATGTAAGTTCTCTTAATGCACAAACAGCTGAAAGTATAAGAAGTAGGTTTAAATTATTAGAAGCCTCTAACCCAGCACTTTATAATTCTATGAATGCTGTAAAAAATTCTATGGGGGTTATAAGTACTGCTACAAAAGATTTAAATGCGATGGGTAATTATGCTAACCAACAAGCACTAAATATTATTGATTTCTACGGGTGGGATAACTACATACCTTTAAAAAGTAAAAGAGACCAGGATTCTACTAGTGAAGACATAGCACGTATACTTGACCCTACTAGCACCCGTCTATCTAGAAGTCTTAAAAAACTAGAGTCATCCTTTGAGGGCAACCAGCAAGATGCTGAACAGCCATTTACCCAGGTAATTGTAGATGCTTCTTTAGCTGCCGCAAGAGCGGGTAGAATAAATTATACACAGTCTATATATAATGCTATTACTTCAGAGATTGACTATCAAGATAGTAGTGGGGACAAAAAGAAAGCTAGAGCCATTGATGGGTCAGTTAAGATATTCTCTTATGAACAACGATATAAAAATGATCCAGACATACAAGAAGCATTAGCAAAACAGAATACAATTATTCATTTCTTAGATGATGGCGGTATGGCTGTTATGACAATCAATGATAAAAAATTATTACGTGCTATTAGAGAGCCTTTAGCAGACAAAACTCCAATAATTGATATTATGAATACTATTACTGGGTCAATAGGACAATTACATACTAGATTTAATCCTCCCTTTGCTCCTCTCAACTTTGTTCGAGATGCTATCACTGATATATTTTTAATTGGTACAGACTACGGTCTTAAAGATGCTGGGGGTTTTATCCAAAATGTAGCAAACGCTATAGTAAAAGGTGGGTTAATAGATACATGGAAAATATCTTCTATGTACAACCAAGGTAAACTAAAAGAGTTAGACACCTTTGTAGCTACAGAAAAAAGAAAGGGAAATATCTATCCTGAAACAATGGTAGAGTACTTGAAAAATGGAGGAATGGTTTCATACTCTCAGGCTCTTTCTAATGAAACTGCTTACCAAAGAATAGAAAATATGATTAACCGAGGTAAAATATTTAGAAGTAAGGAATCTATAAAAACTTTCTTTGATACCTACATGGCTACGTTTGAATTATCTACCAGAGTAGCTGCATTTAGTATAATAAAAGATAATTACATAGCTAAAAATGCACCAGGTAAAACAGGCAATAGCGTGCCTGAGAACGTAAGAAGAGCAGCTGTTGAAGAAGCTACAGTATATGCTAAGAGATTATCTAACTTTGAAGAAATCGGTGAAATGGGTAGAACAGCTGGAGCATGGTTTATGTACTTTAGGCCTAGTGCAGTTGGTGCTACGAGGGCTTTAGAGAGTATTGCCCCAGCCCTTAGAAATAAAGCAGAAGTGCAAGCTACCTTACCAGAATACATACGACGTAGCCCTGAAAAACTAGCAGCTTGGAGTGCTAACTTTGATAGTAGAAGAAGTGCAGGGCAGGGTATGATTATGGGCGGACTAGGGTTTGGTATGGCTATGTATTACTTATCAGCTATGTTAGCTCCAGGGGACGACGATGAAGGAGAGAATAAAATACTTAATGATGATTTAGCTAGATGGACAAGATATGCTAGGTTTGATTTGAGCGCGTTAACGGGCAACAAAAAAGATGTTATACAAATTCCTTGGGGCTTTGGTTTAGGTGGAATACCCGCTATTGGGGCACAGATGGCTGGGTTAATATCCTCTAATGAAAACACACCCGCTAGTATTTTTGGTAACGTAATAGGTATTACTTTAGATTCTTTCTTGCCATTACCTATATCTAGAATGGACCCTACCGAACATCCTATGACTTTTATAATGGACTCAGTGTTTCCTACAGCTGTACGTCCTATGTTTGAATTTATGATAAACAAAAATGCTTTCGGTCAGGGAATCTATAATGAGCTGGCTACTAAACGATTTGGTAGTGCCTATCAAGCGGGGGATAATGTTCCTCAAATGTATAAAGATGCTTCAATAGCTTTAGCAGAACTTACAGATGGTGCAGTTGATTGGAGTCCTAACATTATGCATTTCTTCGGTAATAATTATATAGATGGAGTTACTAAAATTGGTCAAAATTTATATGGTATGCAGCTAGCATTAAGAGGGCAAAAAGAGTTTACACCTAAAGGGGATTTGTTATTACTTGATAGTTTCTTTAGTAAGTATTCGGACCTAGACCAAAGAGCTTATAGCCGTACAGTAACTGATATAGAAAATTTAGAGTCTAAAATAAATTTATTCAAGGATACAAACCCTTATGAATATAACGATATATTAGCAAAAAACCCGTTTGCCCCTACGGTTATAGATTACTATAATGGTATGAAATCCACATTAAATGATTTGAATAAACAAGCAAATATTATAAGAAAACAACCTGGATTAAATGCTAAAGAAAGAAGCCTAAGATTAGAGGGTATTAAAGATCTACAATTGGTATATAAACGCAACATAACTGCACAAATACAAATGGCTTTAGAAGATATAGAATAAGTCTATCTAATTCGCCACACCCTCACGCCCATACAATCATCTTTCATAGTTTGAAATGCCTTTACTCTAACCCGCGCCCTCTTAGCTCCAGCATCAATAGCATATATCATAGACGATGGTTTTAAAGTAGGTATAAAGAAACTATCCCCAACGTTCATTTGTTCTAAAGGAAAAACCCATTCAGGTTCGTCATATAGCCTCACTATCCGGCTCCTGATCTTTGATTATATCTTCTAAGAACTTAATAGTATTAAACTCTAGAGTCATTACTGCACATAACCCTGTAGCATTCTTCCATCCTGTGCCCATACGACGCTTATGACTTCTTATTTGGTACCCTTTACTCTGCATCTTGATTGTAAAATCATCAATACTAAGTCCTATTTTGGATAACCATTCTCTAAAGTGACGCTTCTCTATATACATCATATTAGTTTCTTGCTCTGCTCTTATCAATAAAGCTGAGTTATGAGGAGAATTCACCAACTTACCTTCATCACCAAAGGTTAACATGTTTGACTGGTGCGCATTTAAATACTCTGCAAGTCTACTTTCATACTCTTCCTCGTTGATTCTGCCTACTACGTGATCTCGAATGTTTATCATCTCACTCATGATAGCCTTATATATTCGGTCTAAAGAGAGGTCTACTATGCCATGCTCTATAACTATTTCTGCGGCAGTAAAAGTAGCGGATACCATGTTCTCATGAAACCTATAAGTAGTATCATCTCCAAAGTCTTCTTTAAATTTAAGGCTCCACTTGTCTAGTCGTTTCTGTATATCCTCCTCAGAATACTTAAATAGTTTAGATATAAAATCAAACCCAGCATGTCCATAATTAAGGTTAAAAGGTTGAAATGTCTCCCTACCAACTGACGGATTATCTAAAAATATCTGGGGCTTATTAACACCAATTTCTAGTAACCGAGCCATCTCTCCATTAGGGTTTAACTTATAGGTTTTAAGTCTATTAATTAATGAGTGGTTAGAAGTAAATACTGCAATTAAAGAAGCTGACCCCTCATGCTCTCGTTCGGCGTTAACTGAGGCTTGCATCCGGGCTTTAGCTTTACCACTAGATATTTTATGTATTAGACCAGACAGTTCTTTGGCCTCTATGTTACCCACTTCATCAAGCCCAAAAGGTATATTATGTAAAGCTAAATATCTAGCAACAAAAGCATTTTTAGTAGCCCCATCTTCAACTAAACTCATATTATGTGGGTTCCCCCATATACTTAAAGCTGCATACAAAGCTCCAGTTTTACCTGAACCTGAATCAGACCCTGTAAGACATATAGTCATGCCATTAGTTGTAGTTTTATTCATTAATACAGAACCAAACCCAGTTAGCATAATGAATGCATGAAGTTCTAAACTAGGTTTATTTAATTTGTTAGCTGTTTCTTTCCAAGTATCATAATTTCCTTCCGTCTTAAGGTGTTGAGCTATGGCTTTACATAGTGGAGAAGTAGGACTATTAGAAATCTTACCTGCACTATTCATCTCTCTATTACCTACGACAAATGCTTTATAATCGGGTGTCCACCCCATCTGTTGTCTCATTATCTCAGCTTCACTGTTTGAGAATAAATAATCTCCCCACTTATATATGTACATCATTAGATATTTTCCTTGTTGACTAGTAGGATCATACATGACCCCGTAATGAGATACTATCTCTACAAATTTATCTAGCCTATATAAGCTTTTTGCAGGCATTGTAAACTCTCTTACTGCATCATTTGGAGGATGATATCGCATAACTAAACACTCACCATCGGTATTACTGTACACCCTGTTAATTGGGTATAGGTCATAAGCACACACCATCAATGGTTTTTTGCGTGGTAAAGGCTGACCTTCATCATCAATCTCTTGAGGGTACTCATAATAAATACCTCCTTCATTACCACCATATACAAACGGATGTAAGTCTTTTGGTAACCCCCCCATACTTTGTAGTGGGGCTTCTTTGTGAGCTACCACAGGATTAATTTGTTGTGGTGGAGCTGGTATGAATTCTTTTCCTAATGCTAGTGGGTTAGTAATTTTATTCTTATGGCTACAATCTTTACATCCTTCAGGATTTAGGTTACTAAATCTTTCACACGAAAACGGTTTGTCTTGAGACTGTGTAGCCTTAGATTCAGTAACTTCTCTATCATAACTAGGGTGACCATCAGACATCAAGTGGATAGCCGTATCTCTGTCTTGACAATGCTGAGCTATTGATAACCCCGCATACCACATAGGTTCTTCTAGTGTAGATGCGTTGACTAAGATGTGTTTGATCTGATTACATCCAGTTCCTCCAAGACTTTTCTTAGCGATAGTTTCAAATGAGGACTGAAAGTTATCTAGTTTTAAAGCTTTTCTTTGGTCTTCACTGAGAGGACTCTTAGCCGCTTTTAAGATAGCGTCTATAGGCATGATAACCTCACCCATAATCTGTTCAATATCTTCTAAAGAGTATTGATTTATTTCCTCAGTTAAAAGTTTTGTAGGCGATGCAGGTTTATCTTTCTTCTTATTAATAGTTCCAGGACTACGCATAATTCTAGCGGCGTCACACATAACAGAACTATCAACTAACAAGTTATGACTCAGACAAAAATTATAAAACTTCTCGGCATAGGGTTCCCACTCCGCTATTGTAAGTTCCTTATCTAAAGGCCAGTACCCGTGGATACCATTACCTGAATCTAGTTTTACAACAGGGGGTAGTGAAGTATCTTCTACAAATTTATCTAAAGCTTGCTCTGCTTCATCCTTAGTAGCATACCCTTTACCTGATTCTGCCTTGTCTTTCCCTACATCTAAATCTACAAATAAACACTTACGATAACTAGCATGCTTAGCTAACCTACTTTTTCCTTCAAAGGTAGACATAGCAACATAAATATTTACTTCTTTATGATGGTCTTGCAAATCGACAATGGTAGGTTCTATCTCACTAATGGAATCAACCCACTCATGATTCATACCTCTACCTTCGCTCCAAGCTACGCAGTATTTTTTACCCTGTAAAGGTAAAACTTTTTCATAAAATTTAGTTATCATCTTCTATATCTTTCAGCCATTTTTTTGCTAACGGAATAGACTTAGCTGGTAACGTACCCAATTCTAAGTCCACTCTTACTACATTTAAAAATTTCTGAATCTTAATACAAGTCTTTTCTCTTATATACTTACCTCTAAACCACCCATGAACAGCCATTCGAGATACGCCGAAGTGGTCGGCTATTCCTTTAGCGGGTAGATTTGCATCTACGCATAACCTTGCTAACTGAATGCCGACTTTATCAGAGTCTGAGTTAGATAGTTGTATTAAAAATTTAGCACTATATGGTCTTGACATATTGCCCCCTAGTCTTTAACACCCCATTTGTTCATAATATCAGTAATGTCATTAGCTTTTTCTGCCTTAGCTTTATCAGCGTTAACTAATACTGGCTCATCTATTACTTCATCTGCTGTAACAGTTGGAGATGCTTCTGACGCAGGTGCTGGAGTCTCAACAGATTTAGTATCAGTTTGATACACTGTCATTTTAATAGCTGACTCAGCCGCCGGTGACTTAGATTGTTTCTTAAGAACTTCTATGTCCTCAGCACTAACAGCCGCCGCTGGCGAGAATACCAATTTAGGTACAGAAGATTTAGAATCAAACTGCATTCTAGTTACTACGTTACCAGCACTAACATTGTTATTAGCTAACATCTGAATGTAAGGTCTGAAAGGCCATTTACCGCTTTCTTCTTTGCCAAAACATGATGTAGCAGGTAGAACCATTTGCATTACATCGCCTGATGGATCATTAGGTAACACAACAGCAATTCTCCAAGACAGACGACAAGCAGAACCCATGCCACCCATACCTGAACCTTTTACACTAAACTGACATTCGCCACATGTTTTAGCCTGCGGAGTTGGAACTTCTGCATCTGGTGTATTTGAATCATTTGACCAACAAGTAGGGCTAACAGCTACACCTTCTTTATAAGCCTCAGCGTAAAAAGTCCTAGCCGCGGCGTGTGCCATCTTAACGATGATAACGTCCATGCTATTTTCTTCTACAGTTGATACCTCTTTACCATTTACTACTTTATGAAAGTTTTTACCACGAATAGATATTCGTTTACTACCATTACCTGCATTACCACCGGCAACTGCCAGGGTGTCTGCGTCAAGTCCGGTTTGCACAAGACCTGGATTACTTTTCAAAATGTTTTGTAGTTCAGTACTCATTTTGTTATCTCCTTAAGATTTACTTGGTTTACGAACAGTTATTTTAAATTCCCGCATACTACTAATGCCAGGGGGTAACCCCTCATCCTCACGGTTACTTAAAAACTCTTTAAAATTAGTTTGGTGTATACGCTGTTGCAATACATCAATGATGTCGTTCTCTAAAACAAAGGTTTTAAAATTGTCCCAGTCACCACACACAAAACTCTCCCTGGTACTCTTGATAATAGTGCCAACCCCTGTTCTAATACTGTCAGCATTAATATCATTACAAGAACTTAATAGGATTTGTTCTAGCTGAGCAAGATCTTGAGATAGTTCCCTATCCTTCGCATCATGCTCCCTTGCTAGTCTATCCTTTTCATCTCTAATAGCTAAGTAAGCTTTTACTACACTATCTAGTTTTACCTCTTCACTCATGATTCTAACTCCTCCTTATATAAGTCTACTAATTTAATATGCTGGTCTACCTTACCTCGTAGCATAGCATACATTCTTTTTTCTACATCTGAACCTTGTAGATGTACCACAGTCATTTTGTTTTTTTGGCCATACCTATCCATCCTAGCAATACACTGTAGGTAAACCTCAACACTCATCACAGGAGACCAGAACACTACTACATTTGCTCTAGTAAGGGTGACACCATGAGATGCGGCTTGTGGTTGTATAACTAAAACTTTAGGTTGATCTGATGTCTGGAACCTATTTATAATATTAGCTCGTTCCGTTGCAGATACATCACCGTGTATTAGTTCATTAGATATATTATTATTTGTTAAGTACTCAGCTACCACCTTAATGGTGTGTCTATAGGGCACGAATATTAATACTTTATAATCCGTTTCGTCCATCACTTCTTGTAAGGCATTTAACCTTGGCTTAATATCAAATCTTACTACTTCTTTTGTGTCTGTGTATACGGCTCCGCCTGATATTTGTAATAGCTTATTCATCCCAGCCGCCGCGTTAACTGCGGTTATCTGTTCACCACTTGTTTCAATTAACATTTGATTTTTTAGTTGCTTATAATACTTTTCAGCCTGAGGGCTTAAAGGAACATCCCTTGTTTGATACATTACATCAGGTAAATCTAAGCATTCGTTTTTGGCAAATCTAATTGCTGGAGTTAATGCTCTAAATACTTCATCCTTTGAGGTAGGTCTTGGTAGCCATTTAAATCTAGCTATCTGATACATGACTTTATCTCGCCACGCATTCTTAAACTTAGGAACTCTATCAGGACAAACTAATCTAGCTAATCCGTATGCGTCAAGAGGGGATTGAGAAGCTGGTGTACCTGTTAACATCCACAAACGAGTAGAAGTATTTAATATTTTACTTAAAGTTTTCCATCTTGTAGTAGATGTAGATTTGTAAGCATTGCATTCGTCTATAACTACTAGGTCAAAATCTTCAGCTTTTATGTCTTCTTTTACAATAGCCACGCCATCATAATTTATAATTACAAATTCATATTCTTTATTAGCTATAATTTTTTGTCTCTTATCTCGTGTGCCGTGACACACTGCTGATGTTCTATGCATACAGGTGTTAAATATATCCGCTTGCCACGCAGAATACATAATAGATAAGGGGCATATGATGAGTACTCTTTTTAGCTTTCCTTTATTCATCAGATAATCAGCCGCCCATAGTACAGATGAAGTCTTTCCCGTACCCGCTTCATTAAAACAAAAGCTGCGGTTATTTATAGATAAGAACTCAGAGGTTATTTCTTGGTGGGAAAATGGTTTATAAAGTCCTGGCCAATTGTATTCTTTAGTGATAGGGGAGGGTAGGTTTTTATTAAATCTAAGAATCTGATTAAGTCTAGTCATCTCTTCTAGACCCCAATAAATTGCTATTTCTGTAACACCATCTTTTTTACTAAGCACTTCGCTTCGCTCAATATCATTTAATATGATGTCTGCTGATTCAGATCTAAGTTTAAGTTTTAGTACTTGGTTATTAATTAATTCCATTTATCTCTCTAATTTACAGATTGTTATAACACTTACCCAGAAGTATTAATATATACCTATCAATTAGAAAGTCAACTACTAATTTACTAAGTTTACTTACCCGCTAAATATTGTCTGGTTTTAACTGACCCATCAGAGTTTCTTTTGAATGAACGGTTTTTAGATTTAGACTGAATAGTCACACCGTCTTTGTTGCTACCACCTTTAGATAAAGGTTTGTTATGAGCTACATCTTTTCCTTCTCGCTTATCTGCTACCCCATTACTATTAGCATCTACACCTGTAGCATCTATCTTACGTCGCATTTTTTGACGCTCCATACGACTGCCATGTTCACCCCTAGCTTTTTGTTGTTTATATTCTTTATCGTAAGGACGGGATTTATTTTCGTAAGCCATATTTTGCTACCTTCTTGCACCAATGTATAAAATCATGTAGTTGTGTTGGGCCTCTAAAAGAATTAACTGCCCTACATACTAACTGAATATTCTCTACATTATACTCCTCTCCAGGATTTATTCTATCAATACTTGCGTTTGTTTGTATAACTTTTCCTCTCTTATGTATACAAGTAAGCTCTTCCCCTGATAATTTACATTTTCCATTTTGTATAAGTAATAATTTAAGTAAGTCCTCTACAGTTAAGTCAGAGTTTCTTTTTTTAGATAGTAGGGATTTAAAATAAGCACCCCAATCGTTATTAGTTCTTTCATATCTTCTCAAAACTTTGTTAATACTTTGACATTTATGGGAACAAGTAATGTAGTTAGGATGATTAGTTTCAAACTTTGTACCACATACATAACAATTCTTATGCATTATCTACTCCTTCTAGGTTTCCAAAATTCACAGGATGTTACAGCACACCACCCGCAAAGAGGGGTAGGGTTAGGTTGCCACACACCAGACTCAAATGAATTTTCAAGTCTTTTTAATGGTTGCTCAAACATTCCCCATGACTTATCCATATCTTTTCTATGATATTCTTCTGTAACAAAACTATTATTCATCAAGAATAATAACCCCCCCTTTATTTTTTGTACATCAGGGAAGTGAGTAAAGGTCATCAAAGCCATCAGCCTTAACTGTTTAGGGTCAGGATATTTATTACTCCCTGTTTTGTAATCTATAATAAAAGCATAGTCACCGTCAACTATGAGTAAATCTACTATGCCTCTTACCCACCGATCTTCATTTTTAAAATCACAAGGACTCTTGTCATGCTTAAGAGCCATCTCATACTCAGGGTATTTAGTTCCTGGTATTTCAAGAAGCTTATCTACGAAGGGTTGAAATCTTTGATAGTTCTTAGGTAATGTTGGCTCAGGATTACTTTCTGCATATGCCCGTACACTTTTAACAACAGACTCAATATCTTTATCTATCATTGGGGGTTCATTTAATTGATTCCACGCAAAGGCTTTA
>Ga0209284_10004098_pt1 | contig 16831 bp, 14 predicted proteins | sample FRY03_FD_187211 | JGI IMG/M metagenome (GOLD analysis project Ga0209284, IMG submission 187211) | Freshwater microbial communities from Lake Fryxell liftoff mats and glacier meltwater in Antarctica - FRY-03 (SPAdes) (version 2) | ecosystem: Environmental > Aquatic > Freshwater > Ice > Glacier... | reverse complement strand
CAACCGTGCAGTGGCCTATCACGCGCTCAAAAGTCATCTTGTGGACCTGCTCCTCGGAGATGATCCCCCAGCGCTGCTACTCGATAAACTGCACTCTTTGTTTATGGCTTCCCCGGTGACTCAACGCAGCCGACGTCATGCGCCGCGACGTCCTCAAGTCATCGCGCGATCTTATCACTACCAACGTGCCATCAAAAAGTGTGTCTTCTAAACTAAATGGCAGTGAGGGTGGGGTTGGCGGTGAGCCGGGATGCCCAGACGCTGACCCTCAGCGCCAGCGCGGTGCGCACTGCTGCGGGGGATTTGGGAAAGTCGCTACTCCTTCTTGCAACGCAGCTCGTACAGGTCTTTGCGGCGCTGGCGGAGGTTGCGGACGGAGCCGGCGTTGTGCAGGTGGGTGAGGTCATCGAGATCGACATCGGCGATGAGCGTCATCTCGGTGTTCGTGGTGGCCTGGGTGACGATGCCGGTGTCCGGGAAGGCGAAATCGGACGGGGAGAAGACGGCGGACTGCGCGTACTGGATGTCCATGTTAACCACCTTGGGCAGGTTCCCCACGCTGCCGGCGATGGCGACGTAGCATTCGTTCTCGATGGCCCGTGCCTGGGCGCAGAGTCGGACGCGGTAGTAACCGGTGGAGGTGTCGGTGCAGAAGGGGACAAAGAGTATCTGCACGCCTTTGTCGGCCAACAGACGGCCCAGCTCGGGGAACTCGACATCATAGCAGATCAGCATGGCGATGCGGCCGCAGTCCGTGTCAAAGGCTTGCACGAGGTCCCCGCCCTGCATGCCCCACTCCGAGGCCTCGCTGGGGGTGATGTGGATTTTAAGCTGCTGCTCCCAGGTGCCGTCGCGGCGGCAGAGATAGACGACGTTGTAGAGCACGCCGTCTTCATAGAGCGGCATGCTGCCGGTGATGATGTTGATGTTGTAGGCGAGCGCCTTGGTGACAAAAAATTGCCGGATTTCCTCGGTGATCTCGGCGAGTTTCCGAATGGAATCGGGCACGCTCATGGCGTTGTAGGGTGCCATGAGCGGGGCGTTCACATACTCAGGGAAGACGACGAAGTCGGCCTTGTAGCCGCTGACGGCATCAATGAAAAACTCGACGTGGTCGTAGAAGGCCTGGATGTCCGGCGTGGTGCGCATCTGGAGCTGGACGATGCCGAGGCGCACAACCGTGCGCGGTGCGCCGACGAGTGCGCGCTCTTTGGGCGTGTAATAGATGTTGATCCACTCGAGCAGAGTGGCGTGGGCCTTGGACTCGGTGTCGCTCGGCAGGTAGTCGGTGAGGATCTTTTTGACGTGGAAATCGTTGCTGAGCTGAAAGGAGAGCACGGGGTCGTAGAGCCCACGCGCCCTGACTTTGTCGATGTACTGACGCGGTGTGAGCGTGTCCTGCTGCTCTTTGTAGCAAGGCATGCGGCCACCGGCGACGATGGCACGCAGGTTTAGCCGCTCGCACAGTTCCTTGCGCGCGTCGTAGAGCCGGCGGCCGATGCGCATGCCCTGAAACTCGGGGCTCACACAGACCTCGATGCCGTAGAGCGTGTCACCGTCTTCGGCATCATGGGTGGTGAACTGGAAGCCGCCGGTGATCTGGCTGTAGGTGTGGCGGTCGCCATATTTAGAGTACTCGACGATAAGCGAGAAGGCGAAGGCGACGAGCTTGCCGTTGTCCTCGACGCCGATCTGCCCCTCGGGAAACGTGCGGTGCAGACGCAGGAACTGCTCCACGGTCCAGGAGGAGTTGATGCCCTTGTAGAGACGCGCCGAAACTTCCGCCACAGCGGCCGCATCTGCGGCGGTGAGTTGGCGGAGGACGAGTTGATGTTCGATGGCGTCTGGATTGACAGGAGGAGTTGTATCTTGAGGCATGACTGTGGTGAATGGGAATGGCGGCGGCTAAGCCGGAAGTTCGTGCGCACGGAAGACGGGATGGCTGCGAAGCCCCGATTTTGCCGTCGAGCGGGCTTACAACGAAGCATTTCCGCCAAGCAGGCATGAATATAAAAGCCAGAATCCGCCGACAGGCACCTTTTTTCACCACCGAGGAGTCAAACGAAGCCCGTCGTTCCCATCCTGAAATAATGAGCGTGACAAGCCGTTGCCGGGTTGCGTATCCTCTCCCTATGAACCCAAATACCCCTATGAACCGCCGCCATTTCATCACCACCAGCTCTGCCGCCGTCGCCGGCTCTCTCCTCGTCCCTGCCAGCAGCCACGCCGCGCTCGGCCTCACCCAGGCTCCGCTGCCCTACGCTCCTGAAGCGCTCGAACCCCACATCGACGCCATGACCATGGGCATCCATTTTGGCAAACACCACGCCAGTTACGTCGCCAAGCTCGGCGAGGCGCTCACCGCCGCCAACATCGGCCAGACCGATGCCCAAGCGCTCGTTGCAGACATCAAATCGCTGACCGAAGCCGCGCAGACCGCTGTCCGCAACAACGGCGGCGGCCATGTGAACCACTCGTGGTTCTGGCAGTGGATGGCCCCAGTCGGCAGCGGCCCGACTGGCCCCGAAGGCAAGCTCGGCGCGGCTATCCAGAGCACCTTCACCAGCATCGACGACTTCAAGAAGCTCTTTGGCGAAGCCGGTGCCAAGCGCTTCGGTTCCGGCTGGGCCTGGCTCATCGTCACCAAGGATGGCAAGCTCAAAGTCACCTCCACCCCGAACCAGGACAATCCGCTCATGAAAGGCATCGTCGAAGACGCCGATCTCGGCACCCCGATTCTCGGTCTGGATGTCTGGGAGCACGCCTACTACCTCAAGTATCAAAACAAGCGCCCCGACTACATCGCCGCATGGTGGAATGTGGTGAATTGGGCTGAGGTGGCGAAAGGCTATGCCACGGCGACCAAAGGCTAAACCCATGATGAACGCGAATGACGAATGGTGACCGCGCCGGTCATCCATTCGTCATTGTCCCTCCCCCTCTTCCCATGAAACACCTCCTCGCTCTCCTCCTGCTTATTCCCGCCCTCACCTTCGCCGCCGACCCAGCCAAACATGTCAAAGCCGTCGAAGCTGCCCAAATCATCGCTGAAGGCAAAACGGCCATCATCGACGTCCGCACGGCTGACGAGTTCAAAGACGGCCACATCAAGGGTGCCCAGAACATCGACATCATGGCGGCCGATTTTGAAGCCCAGCTCGCCCAGTTCGACAAAGCCCAGCCCACCCTCGTCCACTGCCAGGCCGGTGGCCGTAGCATGCGCGCCCTCAAAGTCTTCGAAAAACTCGGCTTCACGAACCTGATCCACTTGGATGAAGGTTTTGGTGGTTGGGAAGCCGCCGGAAAACCAGTGGAGAAGTAAGCGCACCACCCCGCTCATGCCGCGCCTACTCATCGCCCTTCTCCTGCTCGCCCTCTGCCCGACGCTTTCCGCCCAGAAGGCGAAAGGCAAGTCCAAGGCCAAGCAAGCCAATGCCGATGATATGTGGGTAACCGCGCCGGTGCCGGAGCTGCCGCAGAACGTCCCGCATCACACCTTCCGCAGCGCTTCGATGCAGCGGGAGGTGGGCTACTGCCTCTACCTGCCGCCGAGCTACGAAACGAACAAGGAGCGTCGGTATCCGGTGATCTACCACCTTCACGGCGCGGGTGGCAATGAGACGCGCAGCGTCTATTCGGCCAGCGTGCTGCATGAGGGCATCCTCGCGGGCAAGCTGCCGGAATTGATCATGGTCTTCCCGAATGGTGGACGTTCGACGATGTATCAGGACAGCGGCGATGGGCGCTTCATGGCGGAGACGATGATGATCAAAGAACTCATCCCGCATATCGACGCGACCTATCGCACGCTCGCCGACCACAAGGCCCGCTGCATTGAGGGCTTCAGCATGGGCGGGCGTGGCTCCACCAACCTCGCGATGAAACACCCGCAGATGTTTGGCTCGCTCTTCAATCAAAGCGGCAACGTCTATCACGTCTCCGCTGCCGCGAAGCTGCCCAACGACTATCTCGGCGACGATCCAGCATGCTTGAAGGACAACGACGCCTTCCTGAACCTCACGAAAAATCTCGACTACGTCAAAGCCAACCTGCGCATCCAGGTCGCCTGCGGCACGGCCGATCCCGATCATCTCATCAGCGTGCGCGAATACCACGCCGCCCTCACCGCTGCCGACATGCCGCACAGCTACTTCGAAGTCGAGGGCCTCGACCACAACCAGAAGAAGATGATCGAAGGCCGCAAGGCGACGTGGTTCGACTTCCACATCGAATCCCTCAAGCTCAACCAGATTCCACTGCACTATCTGAAGCCGTGAGACCTCTCTGGCATGCCATTGTATTCCTAGCCACAACGGTCATGGCCGGGCAGGCTCATGAAGCTGTGAAAAGCTGGCCGCAGTTGCCGAAAGATCATGTGCTTGGCCTGTGTGCAGGCGTGGGCGTCGATGCGCAGAACCGCGTCTTCGTGTTTCACCGCAGCGGGCGGCTGTGGTCGAATCCGTTTCCGCAGGAGCCGATAGCGGCACCGACAGTGAGTGTGATCGACGGTGCCACCGGCAAGCTGTTCAACTCGTGGGGCGCGAACCGATTCATCATGCCGCATGGGCTGACGGTAGATCACGAAGGCAATCTCTGGCTCACGGATGTGGGCCTGCATCAGGTCTTCAAATGCACACCCGAGGGTAAAGTACTGCTCACGCTGGGCGAGGCCCGTGTTGCGGGCAAAGATCACACGCATTTCAATCTGCCTACGGATGTAGCGGTGCTTGCGGACGGTTCGTTTTATGTGAGCGACGGCTACAAAAACACTCGCGTGATGAAATTCAGCGCTGATGGCCGGTTTGAGTTTGAGTGGGGTACAAAAGGCAAAGGTCCGAGCGAGTTCAACCTGCCGCATGGCATCGCGGTGGATGCGCAGGAACGGGTGATCGTCTGTGATCGCGAAAACGAACGCCTCCAGGTCTTCGATGCGAAAGGCGGCTTCCTGCACGAGTGGAAAGGCCCGCAGATCGGCAAACCCTATGGCATCGAGATCGGTCCCAACGGCCATCTCTTCGTCATCGACGGCGGTTCGCCTTCGCTGAAGCTGCAAGAGCGGGGCAAGGCGTTCGAACTCAATGCCCACGGCGCGGTGATAGACACATTCGGCGGCTACGGCAAAGAAGCGGGCCAGTTTCAGCTCGGTCATGACATCGCGGTCGGACCTGACGGGGCGGTTTATGTCGCGGAAGGCACGGGGGCGCGGGTGCAGAAATTTGTGCGCGGGAAATGAGCTGCCAAAACGGCTGGCGGTGGGACGTAGTTTGGATGCCATGACCAACCGTCGCCGCTTTATCGCCACCACCGCCCTTGCCTTCCCCTTCATCGGCCGTGCCGCAGCGCCTGCGGCGAAAATTCTCGAAACGAAAGTGATCTCGCAGCAGCCGGAGTTTTACCACGGCTGGCCCACCGTCGCTCAACGACAGAATGGAGATCTGTGGCTCTCATGGTCCGGTGGTCGGGAGGCGCATGTCTGCCCGTTTGGCCAGGTGGTGGCGATGAAATCGTCCGATCACGGCGGCACATGGTCAGCTCCAAGAGTCATTTATGACGGTCCGATTGATGATCGCGATTCCGGCGTGCTCGAGACATCGAAAGGCACCTTGCTTGTAACGACTTTCACCTCGCTGGCCTACGAAGACTCGTTCAAGAAAGCTGCGGCGATGGCCGAACTCACTGACAAAGGCTGGGTATCCAAAGCGATGCCTGCGGAACGCTATGCTCGCTGGAAAGCCGCACATGAGAAGCTCAGCGACGAAGAGCGCAAAGCGCAGCTCGGCGAGTGGGTGCTGCGTTCTACAGACGGTGGCGAAACGTGGTCCAAACCGATTCCCACCGCCGTGAACAGCCCCCATGGCCCGATTCAGCTCAAGGATGGCCGCTTGATCTATGCCGGGAAGCAATTGTGGAGCGGGGAGAAGAAGATCGGTGTGGCGGAATCCAAGGACGATGGCCTCACTTGGCAATGGCTGGCTGAAATCCCCACGCGTCAGGGTGACAGTGTTGTGAAAGGCTACCACGAGCTGCATGCCATTGAGGCCGCCGATGGCACGCTCATCGCGCAGATTCGCAATCACAACGACGCAAATAAAGGCGAGACGTTGCAGAGCGAGTCGAAGGACGGCGGCAAGACTTGGAGCGAGCCGCATTCCATCGGCGTCTGGGGCCTGCCGTCGCATCTACTGCGGCTGCGCGATGGTCGTCTGCTCATGACCTATGGCCACCGCCGCAAGCCCTACGGCAACCAGGCACGCTTTAGCAGCGACAACGGTCAGACTTGGAGCGATGCGATGATTCTTTCTGGCGACGGCAAGGGCGGAGATCTCGGTTATCCGAGCACGATTGAGCTTGCTGACGGCACGTTGCTCACAGTTTGGTATGAAAGCATGGCCGAGCCAAAACTGGCCGTGCTACGGCAGGCCACCTGGCGGCTCGAGTGATGGCTGGATCGCATGCACGGAAATGTGCGCGCCACAGCGCTCGTAGTGACTGCATGCGTGTGTTTTTTCTGCTTGGAATCGTTGGTGTAAATCTCGTCGTTGCTGCTGATCCCATCGCCATCGGTTCGCGGCGTGAGTTGTTCGTGGACCGCTTGTTGGTCGGCGAGTTAAACAACACCACGTTGAAGTTGCATGAGCCACAACTCATGCCGCCCGTGTCGCCACCACGACCGAATGGGCATTACGCCACCGTGCTGAAAGCAGCGGATAAGTTTCAGTTCTACTACCGGGGCGATCAGCAGCCGGGGAATCATTGGAAGCAGGGCTGGGAGCAGTATCACGCGGGAGAAGTGACGCTGTATGCGGAGAGCGCGGACGCAGTGCATTGGACGCTGCCGAAACTGGACCTTCACGCACATCCCACCTTTCCCGAGGGCAACATCGTGCTCATGAACGAGTTCCTGGTGAACCACAACTTGACGCCGTTCATCGACACGCGGCCCGATGTGTCGGCGGAGCAGAAATACAAGGCGCTTGGCGGTCTGGCCTACCAGCCGAAGCCAGATCACCTCGCCGTGCGTGACAAACGCGGCCCTGGCGGCCTGAAGGCATTCGTTTCTCCCGATGGCATCCATTGGAAAAAACTGCGCGAGGAGCCGGTGATCCCGGAGGAGTGGGGCAAGTACTTCGATTCGCAAAACTACGCCTTCTGGAGCGAGAGTGAGCAGTGCTATGTCTGCTACTTCCGCCGCTTCATCAAGGGCATGCGCGGCATCGCCCGCACCACGTCGCAGGATTTCATCACCTGGACGCCCTTCGTTGAAATGACGGCGAATCTACCGCAGGAGCATCTCTACACCGCCTGCACGCAGCCCTACTTTCGTGCGCCGCACCTCTACCTCGCGCTGCCCACGCGCTTCATGGACAAACGCGGCGCGGCCACGGACATTCTCTTCATGAGCACGCGTGGCGGCAGCGCCTACGACCGCACCTTCACGCAGAGCTTCATCCGCCCCGGCATTGGCAAAGAAGGCTGGGCCAATCGCGCGAACTACGCCGCCATCGGCATTCATCAGACCAGCGACACCGAGCTGTCCATGTTCCTCACCGGCGGTCGGCGCTACACGCTGCGGCTCGACGGCTTCGTTTCCGTGAATGCGCCGCTGGAAGGTGGTGAGTTCATCACCCGGCCGCTCTCGTTCACGGGCAAACAATTGGAGATCAACTGCTCCACCAGCGCGGCGGGGCAGATTCGCGTCGAGCTGCAAGACGCGAGCGGCAAACCACTGCCCGGCTTCACGCTTGCCGACTGCGAGCCGATCTGGGGCGACTACATCGCGCACATCGTGAAATGGAAAAACAATCATGATCTTAGCACCCATGCTGGCCAGTCAGTCACGCTACGTTTTGAAATGAGCGATGCCGATCTGTTCTCGCTCCGCTTTCAATGAACCAGCTTATGGCCACGATCTCACGCTTTCTTCTGCTTTCCTGCCTCCTCACGCTCACCGCGCAGGCGGAAAGCAAAACTCCGGCAGCAGAACTCAATGTGGCAGTGCCGATGCGCGATGGCGTCATCTTGCGTGCGGATGTCTTCCGGCCAGCGGAGCCGGGGCCGCATCCGGTGCTGGTGCTGCGCACGCCTTACAACAAGGACGGGCAGAAGCCGGAGGCGTATCTGAAGGCGGGCTACATCGTGGTGCGGCAGGATGCGCGCGGACGTTATGCCTCGGATGGCGAGTGGGAGTCGTTTTACCGCTACGACACGCATGACGCGGCGGATGGTTACGACACCGTCGAGTGGGCCGCGAAACTACCTGGCTCGAATGGCAAGGTGGGCACCTTCGGCGCATCGTACAACGCCTTCCTGCAGTGGCGGCTCGCCCCGCTGCGTCCGCCGTCACTCGTGGCGATGGCCGCGTGCTCCATCCCACCACGCCTCACACAGCTCGAAGGTCCGGGCACCATCCGGCCAGGACGGCGGCTGAACTGGTTTTACTGCGGCATGTCACCGGACATGCGGCTCAAATCCGGCGCTCCAGGCACCACCTCGAAGACCGAGGCATCCAGGCTGTGGAAAGACGGCGAGGGCGACCGCCTGCTGCATTTCCTGCCGTGGTTCGACCTGCCCAAGAACGTGTTTGAAGATGAAACGCAGCCTATGAACGAGTGGCTGCGTGCGCCGCATCGTGATCCGTGGCAGTTGCTCGAAGGTTGTCCCGAAATCGGCGTGCCAAACCTCGACATCGTCGGCTGGTTCGATCACTGCAACGACGGCATTGAGTTGCATCAGGCCATGCGTCGTGTGGGCAAAACGGCAACCGCCCGCAACGGCCAGCGCCTCATCATCGGTCCGTGGAGTCATGCCGGACGCGGAGCCAGCAAGGTCGGTGGCGTGGATTTCGGCAAGGCCGCCGCATTGAACATCGCGCAGACAGAAATCCGCTGGTTCGACCACTGGCTCAAAGGCAAACCCAACGGCGTGAGCACCGACGCCCCTGTGCGCATCTTCGTCATGGGTGCGGACCAGTGGCGCGACGAGCAAGAATGGCCGCCCGCCCGTGCCAGATCGCACACGATCTATCTGCACAGCGCCGGTCATGCCAACACACCCGCTGGTGATGGCACGCTGCTCGCCGCCGCACCCGCCGCCGCGCACGACAGCTATCGCTACGATCCGCATGATCCCGCGCCCACGCTCTGGAGCGCGGCACTGTTCACGCTGCCTGCCGATCAGGCACCCGTCGCCAAACGCCAGGACATCCTCGTTTATCAAACCGCGCCACTCAACGCCGCGATGGAAGTCACCGGCTATCCCGAAGTCATCCTGCACGCCGCCTCCAGCGCCCCCGACACCGATTTTTCCGCCCGTCTCATTGATGTCGCTCCCGATGGCACGAATCGCGACATCGCCTCCGGCATGGTGCGCGCGCGTTATCGCAATGGTCTCGATCAGCCCCAGCTCATCACACCCGGCGCGATCATCGAATACCGCATCAAGCTGCGCCCCACCGCCAACCAGTTCCAACCCGGCCACCGCATCCGCCTCGACATCACCAGTAGCGATTTTCCCAATTACGACCGCCATCACAACACCGCTGCTGATCCGAATGCGGACATCACACTCGAAACCGCCACCCAAACCATCCATCACGGCGGCGTGACGGCCTCGCGTTTGATTCTGCCGGTCATTTCCAGCCCGGCTCCATGAGCCGGGTGGATTGACAGGCGTCTGTCCATAAGTATGACTCTGGGTATGACCGCTGCCAAGATCGCCATCACCCTGGACCCGCGCCTGCTGCGCCAAGTGGATGCGTTGGTGCGCGGTCGTCGCTTCAAAAGCCGCAGCCATGCCATTCAGACTGCTGTGGCTGACAAGATCGGCGAGCTGGGAGTGAGCCGTCTTGAGCGCGAGTGCGCCAAGCTTGATCCGAAGGAGGAAAAAGAATGGGCGGAGCTTGGCATCGCCGAGGACAGCAAATCATGGCCAAAATATTGAGAGGCGACATCGTCTGGGCCGATCTCGATCCGACACGCGGCAATGAGCAAAGCGGTCGCAGGCCGGTGCTCGTCATCAGTCAGTCCATCTTCAATGAGCGTTCTGGCACTATCATCGCCATCGCTCTGACCAGCCAGGAGCCACGCGCCGGGTTTCCCCTGACCCTGGAATTGAACAAGACCAAACTGCCCAAACAATCGTGGGCCAAGATCAGCCAGATTCGCGTTCTCTCCGTTGACCGCCTAGGAAGCAAAATTGGCCGGGCGCATGTGGACGAGCTGGAACAACTCATTGAGGGTTTGAACGAAATTATTGGCTGAACAGCCTGGTTGCTATCGTCACGCAGACGAATGGCAAATCACGGCTCCCGTCGTGGATTTTCGTCGAGATACGCCGCCAGCGTGCGGCCCAGACCCGCGCCGATTTTGCCGTAGCCTTCCACGGACATGCGCGGGCTGTTCCACAGGGTCTCCAGCGTCACGGAGATCGTGTAATCGCCCGCGTTCGCACGCACCCAGCCGCTGCTCATGCGACCGCGTTCTTCGTCGGTCGTCACATACGTCGCGAAACGGTATTTCGGCGTCACCTTGAGTGGCTCGGTGATGTTTGCCGCCGCGAGATCAATCCAGCGCTGGTAATTGCGCTGCTGCTGGCCGGTCATGCGCTCAAAGCCGAAGGGCCCGAAGAAAAAGACCGGATCGTCGTGGCCGGGATTATGCAGATCAATGAAGACATCAAGGCCGTGCTTCGCCTGGATGTCACGCATCATGCGCTGCGCGGCGGCAACCTCGGGATAGACCGGCTCGTCGGCCCAATCGCGGTTGTGATCACGCGGTGTCGCGTCTTTGCCACCAGCGCCGAGCGCGGCGTTGTCCACGTCCATGATCGGGATGAAATGCAGGCAGGTTTTCGTGCGGATGTCCTTCGCCTCATCGCTCGCATACCAGGTGATGAAACCTCGGCCCACCTGGCTGCCGCCCGCTTCCCACGCATGCTGACGTGCGCCGACCCACACCTGATGCGGAGCGTTTTCATCGCCGATGCGGATGCCATGCACCGGCCTGCCACCGCGCGTCTTCGACAGTTCAAAGCGTTTCGCCTCCGGCAGCTTCGCGGCGATGTCGGCGAGCAATTTGTCCGCGTCTGACGGTACAAACGGCGGTCCCCAGGCCAACGCCATCGCTGCGGCTTCGGCCTTGATCGTGTAAACCATGACCTTGTCCACCGTGAGCGTGCCTTTCTCCGACGCCTGCCACGTTGCGCCATCGCTGCTTAACCACGCCTGCTTCGGCTGGCACCACGTTGCCGCGAGCACGGTCTTGCCGCGATACGGCTGCGTCTGTGCCTGCACCTCCAGCGTGAAATCTTCTCCCACGGTGAGTCCCTCCAACTTAAACGACCACCAGCACGGCCAGCCGCGCCCTTCGTGCAATTGCGGCATGATGCGCAGCGTGCGGGTGGATTGATCCAAGCTCACGACCTCCGCGTTGCCGCCTTCGAAATCACTGCGCACGCGCAGCTCGGCTTTGGCTGCACAGGTGAGAAAAAGCAAAGCAATGAGGCATTTCATGGCCCTAACATACGTTTGAGGATCACGCTCATGTTTCGCTCCCTTTTGCTTCTTCTCATCACCACCAGCGCCGTCTTTGCCGAGCGCGTCTTCATGGATCACGGTGCCAGCGACTATGAAATCGTCTGCGCGGCGGAGGCGAATCCGGCGACGATGCTCGCTGCGCGTGAGCTGCGCACCTGGGTCAAAAAATCCACGGGTGTTGAGCTGCCGCTGGTCACGATGCCGTCGCAGGAGCGCAGACATGTGTTTGCCGGGCCGAATGAGTGGTCGCAGCGTGCAGGCGTGACGACTGAGGGGCTGAAACCGGAGGGCTATCGTTTGCAGACCATCGGTGATGACGTGCATATCATCGGCGTGGATGTGCATCGTGGTTCGCTGGAGCCCAAGCGCACGAGTGGCACGCAGACGGGCACCTTGAGCGGTGTGTGCGATTTTTTGGAGCGCTGCCTGGGGGTGCGATTTCTTTGGCATGATGTGCTGGGCACCATCGTGCCAAAACACGAGCGCGTGAGCGTGCCGGACCTCGCTATTGCGACATCACCGGCCTGGAACTATCGCTGGCTGGCCTATTCGCCGGAAGGGAAGTGCGGGGAGGATTTGTTCGCGCGGCGGTTGCGGCTGGGGCACAGTCACACGGTCACGCACAGCCATGCGTGGTTTCAGATCGCGCCGATTGAAAAATTCGGCGCGGAGCACCCGGAGTGGTTTGCGGAGATCGATGGGCAGCGCAAACCGGCCTACTACATGGAGCATCACGGCGGTCAGGTCTGCACGACGAACGCCGAGGTCATCGAACTGTTCGCGCAGGCGGCGATTGATTACTTCCATACGCACCCCGAGCGCGACATGTTTTCCGTCTCGCCAAACGACGGCAGCGGCTTCTGCACCTGCGCAAAATGCCGCGCGCTCGACAACGGCACGCGCCCGGATGGCCGCCCGATCATCACCGACCGGCTGATCACGTTTTACAACGCCATCGCCGAACGTGTCGTTAAAGTGCATCCCACCAAGCTGCTCGGCGCTTACGCCTACAGCTTCTACCGCGAGCCGCCGGAGAAGGTGAGGCCGCATCCGAACCTCTATCTCGTGCATGCCACGAACAGCGCGTTCCATCAGGGTTTCGGCTGGCCGGAGGAGCATGCGATGGAGCAGCAGTGGCGCTCCGGCGCGAAGCATCTCGCCAAGTATGACATCTACTACTCGCCCGACTCGTCGCTGAACCTCATCGCTCCAGTCACGCGGCATCTGGTGGAAAAACTGCGCGCCGAATCGCAGATCGGCATCGAGGGCGGTTATCTCTACATGGGCCAGAGCTACGAGCAGCTCGGCGCGGGCCATCTGCTCATGGCGCGGCTCATGTGGAGTCCAGAGGCGGATGTGAAAGCGCTCGCCGCAGGCTATTACCGCACGCTCTACGGCGCTGCGGGTGCGCCGGTGCAAAACTACTACGACCTGCTGGAGTCACGCCTCGCCGCTGCGAGAGACCAGCCGCTCGACACCCGCATCGCCGCGATTCGCGTCGCGCTGCGCAAGCATCCCGGCATCGGCTCGCCCGCGTACATCCTCTCTGCGTATGAGCCGGTGCTCGATCAGGCCACTCAATTTCTCGCCGCTGCTCAAGCCTGCGAGCTGACGCAGGACGAATCCGCGCGCTTGCAGCGCCTGCTCGACCAGCATGAACTGCTCACCACCACCGTGCGCGGCATGTTTGCTGCCGCACGCTTGGAAACCGATGCGCACAGCAGTGGAGACGATGCAAAGACGTTACTGGCGTTCATTCAACAGCGCCAGGCCGTGCGCGAACAGCTCAAAGCCTACGCGCCCAGTTTGTGCGCCAATCTGGATGCCGGTGATCGTGATGAAACGGAAGCGCTGGCCCCCAAGGGGCCGCTGGCACAGTTTGCGCAGGTCTTGCTCGCTCCACGCGATGCCTTCGCCTCCGTGCGCACCTTTCCGCGTGGTGATTTCGAGAAAATCACGCCTGAAAAGGTGGCGGAAGCCTGCCGCTGGTCGGCGACGGGTGAGGCGGAAATCTCGCTCGAAACCACCGCGCCTCACGCAGGTCGGCAATCGCTGCGCGTGCAGATTCCCACCGACGGCACCGGTGCCGTCACCTTCGCCATTGAGGTGAAGCCGCTCACCAGTTACCGCATCACACTGGATCATTGGAACGACCCCGCTCCGCTACCTGTCGCCGTCACGGATGAGGCCGATGCCGTCACGCGTGGCGAGCCGCCCATCGCCCCGCGCACACGGGTCATCTTTCGCGATGGCAAGGGCAAAGGCGTCACGCGCAATCACTGGAGCGGCCTCGCGGCGGATGAGTTCGTCAAGCAGTGGCACACCTTCCCGCACCTGATTCAAACTCCGACTGACACCAAGACCATCAGCTTCACCGTCTTTCTGCATCACCCCGGCACTTATCTGCTCGCTGACGTGAAGATCGAGGAACTCGGCAGCGTGAACTGACTCCCGTTTATGATGAAACATCTGCTCTTCCTCCTGCTGGCCTCTGTCAGCTTTGCTGAATCCAACTGGCCGCAGTTTCGTGGCGCAGGCGGGCTCGGCATCGGCACGGGCAGGCCGCCAGTGGAGTTTTCGGCGGAGAAAAATTTGCAATGGCAGGTCGAGGTGCCGTTCGGTCATTCATCGCCGTGCATTTGGGGCGACAAGATCGCGCTCACCGGCCTCGCGGATGGCAAGCTGGTCACGTTATGCCTGAATCGTGCCGATGGGCGTGAGCTGTGGCGTGCGACTGCGCCCACGGAGAAGATTGAAGGCGCGCATCGCATCGGCAGTCCCGCTGCTCCAACGTGCTGCACGGATGGCGAGCGGGTGATCGCCTACTTCGGCTCGTACGGCGTGCTGGCGTATGATTGGAATGGCAAGGAGCTGTGGCAGCAGCCGCTGCCTGCGCCAGTCGTGGAGTTCGGCACCAGTGCCTCGCCCATCATCGTGGATGGCAAGGTGATCATCGTCGCGGATCAAGACGTCGGCAGCTACATGATCGCGCTGGATGTGAAGACCGGCGCGGAAGTGTGGCGCGTGGATCGCAGCGAGTTCCGGCGTGGGTTTGCGACGCCGTTCGTCTGGAAGCACGCTGACATGGAAGAACTGGTCGTCTGCGGCTCGCTCTGGCTGCGCAGCTACGATGTGAAGGATGGCAAACAGCGCTGGTCGGCGCGTGGCATGGCGCGTGTGGCGAATGCGAGTCCTGTGGCCGCCGATGGCTTGTTGCTCGTCTCAAGCTGGAACGTCGGCGGCGATGAAGGCGAGCGCATCGAGATGGACCCCTTCGAGGTCTTTGCCGCCGTGCAGGATGCCGACAAGGATGGCCTGCTCACGCTCGATGAATTCCCGGCGGGTCCGATCAAAGGCCGCTACTCGCAGATCGACGCGGACAAGGACGGTAAAGTCACCCAGTCCGAGTATGAATTCGTGCGCGGCATGTTCGCCGATGCCGTGAACCAGGTCTTCGCCATCAAACCCGGCGGCAGCGGCGACATCACGAGCACGCATGTCGTCTGGCAGCAGAACAAGCACCTGCCGTATGTTTCCTCGCCCGTCGCGGTCAATGGTCGTGTCTTCACCATGAAGAGCGGCGGTCTCGCCTCCGCCTACGACGCGAAAAGCGGCAGCCCCATTTACCAAGCCGAACGCGTCGATGCCTCCGGCGACTACTACGCCTCCGCCGTCGCCGCTGATGGCCGCGTGTATGTGGTTTCGCAACGCGGCACGGTGGTCGTGCTCGATGCCACGAGCGACAAGCTGAACGTCCTCGCTCGCAACGATCTCAAAGCGCCCGTCTTCGCCTCCCCGGCCATCGTTGATGGCGTGATCTACATTCGCACGGACAAGCACCTGACGGCATTCGAGGAGGTAAAATGATGTCCTGAATCTCTTGGTTCGGATCATCATTCTACCTTTTCAAACAGACTGCCGTTTGATCGCATCATCAGCCAGAGCATCGCCGCGACGATATAGAGCGTGCCGAAGCCGATGAGCACGGCGTCCCAGCCGCCGGCGTTCGCGATGAGCCAGGGGACGAGAATGGGAAACGTCGCCGCGCCAAAGTTGCCGCACATGTTGGTGATCGCGCTCAGGGTGCCCGCGTGCGGCCCGCCGCAGGTCATGAGCGTGGCGGAGTAGCAGGGATTCACCGCGCCGGCGCAATACATGCCCGCGCTGATGACGAGCACGGCCAGCACCGGATCCGCGACGAACCAAGCGCTGAAGATCAGCGCCGCGCAGAGCAGGAGCATCGTCATCGCCATGCCCTGGCGGGCCAGTCGCGGGTGGTTCGTGCGTCGCAGCAGCGCATCAGAGATCACGCCGCCGGAGAAGCCGCCTGCCACATCCGCGAGCAGCGGCAGTGTGGTGAGCCAGGCGGATTTCACCAGCGCCATGCCGCGTGCCTCTTGCAGATAGGTGGCAAACCAGCTCGCGAAAAAGATGTAGCCCGCAGCGCGGCAAAACTGCTGCACGCACAACAGCCACAGCGCCGGACTCGATGCGAGCAGCCGCCATGGCACGGGAGCCGCGCTCGTCTCTACAGTCCCACTCGGCCCGATCAAGGCGAGTTCCGCCGCATTGACCGCCGCATGCCGCTCCGGCTCATTCCGATGCCACCACGCGAACCACACCGCCCACAGCACGCCGGGCGCCGCGTAGAGCATAAACATCCAACGCCAGCCGAGACTCATCACGAGCCACGCCGTCAGCGGAGCGGCGACGATGCTGCCCACGGACATGGAGCCGCTGAACGCACCCGCCGCCGAGGCCTGCGCCGTTTTCGGAAACCAGCGCGACATCGCACTGACGGCCACCGGCACGAGTCCCGCCTGCGCCACGCCCATGCAGGCCCGCGACGCCGTCATCCAGCCGAGCTGGCCAAGCGCAAACCCCGCCGTGGCCAGTGACCACATCACCGCATACAGCGCCAGCGCCCAACGTGTGCCGAGGCGCTGCGCCAGCATCGCTGCCGGGATTTGACACAGCGCATACGGCCAGAAAAACGCGCTCATCATCATGCCCGACTCCTCTTTGGTGAGTCCCAGCTCCGCGCGGATCGTACTCTCGGCTGGCGCGATGCCGTTCCGTACAAAATACGCCAGCGCCGCCGCCCCGCAGATGCCGGCGAGGACGATGAAGCGCGTGCGAGTGGGTTTCATGGTAGAATGATGGAGGGTAAAATGATGTTTGATTCGTAACTATTCAGGTGGTTAAGAAAAGTTAAAGATCGTGCGTTTAACCTCTGAATGCATTACACCGAGGAACACTTGCGACCCGCGATCCAAACCGCCTTTGATCATGGTGGCC
>Ga0209284_10004091_pt1 | contig 16861 bp, 18 predicted proteins | sample FRY03_FD_187211 | JGI IMG/M metagenome (GOLD analysis project Ga0209284, IMG submission 187211) | Freshwater microbial communities from Lake Fryxell liftoff mats and glacier meltwater in Antarctica - FRY-03 (SPAdes) (version 2) | ecosystem: Environmental > Aquatic > Freshwater > Ice > Glacier... | reverse complement strand
GTATCTGCTTGCCACTGTCGCACAAATCACCCCTATGCACTCCAATTGACTACACCTATCCCCATGGTATGTAGTCAATGTGATAACGGTTATAGCATGTTCACTATATCATCCACAAACTGAGTGATACATTAACTATGTGTACTGGCATACGCTGTCTTGAGATAATTTGTGCCTGGTTAATTGTGTACAATCTAAGTGATACCGTACAATGTAGCCTAGGTGTCATGCTGTAGACGATCATGTGTTCGCCTGGTAGATTGTGGACAGTGTCAATGTGATACACTATAGGCCACATGCTGTAATCATGCTGATCTCAGTGAACATCTGCTTTTGTATTCGAATTGATACGATTGGAAAGGTGACTGTAGACTAGGGTAAATGTCGCATGCTGTTCCTGCCCTATCCTATGCGATTGTAGAGCATGTGCCATAACGGCAGTGCTGGTAAGGTATGCGATAGATAATAAGGGCAAAGAATATTCTGGAATAACAGAGATAAAGGTATTGACCTATGCCGATACACCGTTAACATACATGCTCCTGCCCACAACAAACAAACAACGAAAGTGAGTTCACCATGTTCCTGATTCGAATTGCAGAAACAACCGTAGGATCGTCAACATCACACAATCGGTTTTTAGGTATCGGTCTAACAGACACGCCATTCGCCACACTGGCAGAAGCAAAGACAACGCTCAACTATGTCATCCGTGTTGATCGTCGTAAGTCTGCCAGAACAACGGTTGTTGGTACCGACGGACGATATTATTTTGACTATGTTGATAGTTTCGGTGAGACTTGTACCTTAGTGTTCTCAATCGTACAATTGACACATTGTGTGTAGTGGTTCCTGTTTAGTGGTTTCTTTCTCTGGTCTTGTTTAGGGGTTTAACTATGGTCTCTTTCCGTTCATTGTGGAATCGTCTGTTTACTTCCGTTCCTCCTGCTGTACCTGTTGCATCTCAGGCACCTACTGAAGTGAGTTCTGTACAGTTCGATGAGTCGCCTGAGTTCTGGACGTTGGTTAGTGCTGACGATCCGGAATTGCCTCCGGAGAATCAGGTGATAGAAACGAGAATGTCCGATTCTTGCGTTAACCTTTCTCGTGAGTCAGACGGATTGGGTGTTAAGTTTGAGTGTGTTCATGCTGTTGCTCAAATTGAATTCATTTTCCCTACGTCCATGTACGATGTTCAGTACGTTCACGACGTTCTGACAGCTCGAAGCTGGATCAGTGTTGAAGGTTACACCATTCGTCGCAATGGCGTACGGGCCCCTCTGGTAGACGTTTGCCGTGAACTCACTCAGTTGGGTATGCTGGAGACAGATGCTCATTCACGCTATCGTCTTGTGTCTACGATTCCCGTCCACATTGTCTAGGCTGTCAACGTTCTATGGGGACTGTCTGTTCAGTCCCCTATCTTCTTCTCAGTAAGTCTATTAGGGGTTTAACATGTTGCATATTGCAAAACGTCTTGAGTCTATCTGTGCTGGCATTGAATCAGCCAGACTATCAGGCAATAAGGTGGCACAGTGCCACGGTGTTTATGCTCTTTTACGTGTAATTGTGGGGGAGCATGAACTAGTCAAAGCATGTGCCAAACGTGTTGTTGAAATACGCAAGACAGTAGCTTCTAGGGTACTACTGGACGATACAACGGTGTGCGAACAGTATTACCATGGACGTTCATCCGGCTGGGGGCACCGTGGGAACAGTTATACGGTTGGACGATCCGGTAACAATGTTCAGCCTGTTGATGACTCGTTGAACATCATTGCGATGACGATTCAGCTTAGAACTGCAGAAGAACTAGTAGAGAAAGTCAACAGCATGTTGATTGTTCTTCAGCAATATGCTGATCAGTTCAATACGTACAGGAAGGAGATATTGGGAACTGTTCAGAGTTCACGAGAGACACCGTCAGACTGGAAGCCTGTTAACGTGGGGATGAGAGCGTTCCAGAATTGGCTGTTTGTTACTGTCCCAAATAACAGGCACGAAGAACGAGGACCAGCACCAATTCTAGGCCACATATCCGGTCTGTTGACGGAAAGCAGTTGCAAGGGACTACACAACGTTGGTAGGATTGTCGTGAAGCCATTGAACAGCGTTAAAGGTAATGTCGGCCGACTATCTGAGAAGGCTGCTGGAGAGATTCACAAGCGTTGTGAACGGGAAGTGGTTTACAAGAATCAGGAGTACGTGAGACAAACGTACAATAAACACGTACGCTGTTTGCATGTTCAGAACTATGTGGCGAACTCATCCCTGTACAGGGCAAAATTAGGCTGGATTGTAGGATTGAAGAACATTGAGCATACACTGCCGATCATGCCACATATTGACAATCTCAAACGTCAGTATATCGTGACTGATAAACTGGCGAGAATAACAGCCATCAACCGTAAACCGTACGTTCCGACGATAGTCTGTTCGCCTCCTGTAAACGTTGGAACTATCAGGCATCTTGAAACAGATATCCCGTTGTATCGTTGCACAGCGTTATTGGTTGATTCCAACAACTGGCAGACGATTGCAGACAATGGATTAGAGCCAAATCACTTAGTTTGGTTCCTCGGAAAAACGGGTAGCGTTGTCGTTGACCGTGCCATTAGTGGGGTTGATTGGTTCCACAGTAACCCCATGACTTACGAGTCGTTGATGAATGAGATGCAACATAACAGAGTAGGTGGTACTGTTCCGGGAATCATGTTGCAACGGTTGACAGGCACTTGGCGGAGTACTGTGAATCAGGACAATCTAAAACAGCGTAGATTGGAGATTGCTACCTATGCAAGGAAATTGGTTTGGTTGAATACCATCAACATGTTGGACAGTAAAGCAGCAGGTAATTGCCTTCCCGGTACTATCCAATTTGCACGAGAATTGGGACTGCCGATATCTAAGGATTGGGAAGATAAGAAGTATGATACTAGGCTGTTACTTCGTCGATGGAAAGAAAAGTCGTATGGGGTCAACAGACTACTGCTTCCCGCTATTGACGCCGCTTGTAATCGTGTTAAGGCTAAGCTGCTATCGTTAACCACCTGTTACGTTCCGACTCCTAAGTGAAGGCATTGTAATGACACTTAAAGAACTAAGAGCGTTGTTGATTGTTGGCACTATGTTTAGAGCGAGTATGCTTGGAAAGAATGCTGACATTGCTGGTCCTGAGAATCAGGGATTGTTGAGATTAGTAGTGTTCAGTCGGCCAACGTTCATTGAAGTGAGATATATGGAAGGTCCGCGTTTTGGTGTTGTTTCCACCTTGCCATTGAAAAACGTAAAGTGTCGAATGGAAGGTGAGTCGATTGTATTGTCCGATGAGTATTCTGATTTTTATTCGATTAGTTTAGAGTGTGGACCGTTGACGTAGTTTCTCTGTTCACGTAGTATCCACATTAGTCGTTGTGTGTTTGTTGTGTGTCTCTCAGTGTGGGTGACACACTTTCTCTCTGAGTGTAGTTTGTGAAAGTCGAGTTGTACTATGGTTAAGAAATCCCCCAGCGTTTCAGTTGTTGAAGCTGCCAAACTTAAGGCTGCTAAACTTGCTGCAGAACAGAAAGCTGCGGCAGAACTAGAATTCCAGAATCGTCAAGCTGAGATTGAAGCTGCAGAACAAGCGGAACGAGAATCGGAAAAGGTAGAAACGCCTGCAATCGGACAACGACAATTCTCGACCGCTGACTACCTTACCGAATATTTGAAGGAGCATGCCACGCAAGGCACGTGGGAAAGCCTCTGTAAGCGTACTGGGTTCCGATTGGGTAATGTCCGCCAAGCCATTACAATGCTCCGATCTGAGTTCCGTGCCAATCGCCTTGCACTGGCACTAGCCAATCCAGACTTCTTGGCTAAACTGGCATCAACTGGCAAAGAACCGGTCATTTGGGCCGATGAGAAGGCTTGTGAGAAATTCCCGTTTCTCAACGCAAGTGGAACGCGGAACACTGAGAAGGCAAAACTTCGTCGATCTTGGGAAGATGAAGAGCTTAGCCTGTAAACTCTGTTGACTGAATTACAATCCTAAACACTCATACCCCCAGCCATCTATCAGGTGTCTGGGGGTGTTTTCGTTCCTGCCCTGAACTGTTCGTCAGATCAATCATTCAAGTCTAAGCCTAGTCGCCTGCAGTGTCTCCAACGAGATAACAGGCGACTAGGCTTGCATTTGTTTACGGTCTGCAGTGTTCGCCTCATTGAAGCCATTGTGCGGATTGATGACAGACAGACAACTATCGTCCGATTACTAGGGTGATATCGGGATATATCACTCAGTTGGTGCATGATATAAGGTGTCACCTGTACAGGGTGTGGCAGTTCTCAGGCAAGCTGGAGCGTTATTGGTCCACAATGTGGATTCATAGGGGGTCAATACAGAGCCTCGGATTGCAGACGGGTGTTTAGTGTCGCCTGTAATTTGAGGCTCGCATACGCTGTTCTGTGCGATTGTGGGAAGTGTAGTCAACTAGACTAGGTAAAAATCGTAATGACTACAACTATATATCACTCAACTAGTCGTGTATATGATGGACAAAATACTGTACACTAGAGTGGACACAACACCAGGTGTCTAAAATGTGGTGAGCTAGTTCCAGACTGTAGTTCTGTAGAGTTAGTTCCCACCAATGTACTTTCTAATAGTACAAAAGCAAAATGGGGATGAGATAACCATCTCTGGCCACCCCCTCCCCTAGCAGGTTTTTTGGAAGAAAAGCAGGTGCCTAGTATTTAGGCCCTTACAGAACTTGCTGAGCGGTAAGACTCAAGTAGAAGTTCGTACTTCTCCAGCTTTGCACGACATATTGATAGCTCTATTTTGCACTCGGTTAGCTCTGCCTGAACACTGGGTACAGAAACAAACATGCTACCGTCCCTGCACAACTCTACAGCTTCCACTCTAGTTACCTTGTGTGGCACTGTAAATGTGTCTTCGTTGAATGATAGCCGTGTAGCGGTGTAGGACCACACCGCCTCAGTGTTACCTAGGTGTGGTGCTGTCTCTGGTACTGTACTCACAGAGTCACAGTGTGCCACCATCTTACATCCAAACCCCTCTTCAATACGGTTGGATGGTCTGAATACAACACCGCTAGCAACGACTCTAACACAAGGGATTGCTGCTTCAACTGGGTCACTATCTTTACGTACCAACCACCTGAACTTTGATGTACGGTCTCTGTAGTTAGCTGAGACGATGTATTTGGTTGGTTTTGGTGTTACGGCTACATCTGAACTTGACATTCCAATTCTCCAAAACAAGGGGGTTAGAACTGACACTGACAGGGTAGGGACTTCACAGAACTTGCTGAGTGTTAAGGTTGGATGGACATGTTGTACGCTAGTTCGTCTGGGGTACGATTGATGGTGAATCCTGCAGCTTTAGCGTGACCACCACCACCTAGAGACTTAGCGAATGCTGCTACGTCTAGAACCTTAGAACGCATGCTGTAGGTGAATGAGAATAGGTCAAATTGGTCTTCTGCTGCACTTGCAAGATGGTTGTACACGATGACAACGTCCATAGGTCCGTTCTTGTTGGTTTCATCAAACAACATGAAGTTGCCTAGATCACTGATCATGTAGAATGGGCAACACACCATTGCCACTTTTAGTACTGGATCTGGATCTGCTTGCGTTGGGTATGGTTGGTCTGTTCTACCCATCATGCAGTACGGTGCTCTATTTAGTGCAGCCTGATTGGTTGTGAAGTATGTGACAGTAGGACCGTGAGCAATGGATTTGATGTGCTTATCCATTTGCTGATTGAGTACACTACCAGTTCGTCTCCTAACTTCAATACAATCACTGAGTAGGTTTAAGGCGATGTTGTTTTTGTCGCCCACTACCCCTGCAGCGTAGTACTTATCGTAATTGTCAAACGTGTGTCCTTCAAAGTATAGACCAGCGTTAATATCTTTAGAGTCTGGTAGTTCCCACTTCCAGATATCACGGTCTTCAATGTATCGGATGAACCAAGGTGCCCCTACTGGAGTTGTAGGGTCTGTACCGTGTTCGAGTACGTATATGTGTGCTAACATACATGCTGAGTGGGTTGTATCAATTGTGATAGTGAGGTTCCACACCTCTAGCTTCATTCTTTCGTAGTCGCCCTTATCTGAGAAGTGGAATTCTGTGTGCATGTTTGTTTGGAACTCGCCGTCTCTAACAGCCTCGGCCAATTCAGTAATAGCGGACTTGTGATGGTCGATGACTGTCAGGGTGTTGACGCTTGTTGAGAGAACTGTAAGAACACTGAATGGGTAGCATCGGTCTAGAAGGTATACAGCATCGTTCTCAGTTAGGTCAGGGGGTATAGTGTTGACACCTGCTCTCTGAGGGATGAGAACAGTCTCAGAGTAGTTGGCACCTAACCCTGTTGCAATACACCATGCTGCAGCGATACCATCTGCGTCTGTGTCATGGATGATAACTAGTCTGATAGGTGGATCAGCACTCTGAATAAGGGTTAGTGGTTGTTGTTCCTCTACCATCATAGGTGAGTCGTCTGGGCAGAATACAGGTCTACCACTGATTGTCTGATGAATGAGCATGACTTGGGGGTCTTTCTTAATAACTGGGAGAGAAACCACCCCCAACAGTAGGGAGTGGTTGTGGGTTGATTAGTTCGTGTGTTCTTCGTCGTTATCGTAGTCTTTGTCGTCGTGTTTCTGGTGTGGTTGTGAGTTCATGATGTTGACTACAACATCAATTAAGCACACCAGTAGTGCTACTAAGGATGCTGATGCAGCAAGATAGTGTCCTTGCTTCACTAAAGCACCAGATAGGAATGAAAACGCTATGAGTAGTATGAAGGTCATTAGACCGCAACACCTTTCTTTGTTGGACGAGTGATTGCCCAGATGACAGTCCTCATGATCATGTTACGCATAGCATGACGTTTGATGATACGCTTGACCTTCCTTGCTCGCTGATGGGAAGCAGTGTATCTGGAGCGTATCATAGATCTGTTGACTGTGCTGCCTGCTGACTGTAGGAACGTGGGATGGAGTGGTCGTGGTTCCTTAACTGTAGGTTGTTTGTTTGGTCCAAGTGAGTAATACAGGTCGCGTTTGTTGTGATCGGATGCGAACATGGGAGTTAGTACTTTCTTCTATTGTTTTCGGAGTTGGTCTTGGTTCTGTGGCAGGTTATGCAGAGTGTCTGTGTGTTTGAAGTATCGTCCTTTCCACCATCTATTAACGGGGTTATGTGGTCACATTCTAGTTTAGATTCAGCGTACACTTCAAAGCACATCTGGCAGACGTAGTGGTCACGTACCAGTGTTATTGATCTCAGACTTACGTTGTTCTTCCTGAGTATGAAACAGGGTAACTTGGTTGTCGATCTCTTTGGCGTAGTTCTGATAGTCTTCGGCTTGGGTGGCACTGTGTAAGAACCTCTTTAGTAGGTCTACTGCGTCAGACAACTCTTTGTAGTATGTGCCGCCTGAAGGGTCTGACACACCAATCTGCATACCGAACATGGTACGTGTGTCGTTGCGAAGGTATAGATCGACAGGTACTGAGTTGATGGCAACGTAGTACATCCCATCACACCAACAGTCTGGGTCCATTAGTCGTTGCTGTCCGATTACAACAGACTTTACTATAGGGCTAAACAGTACTGACTCTACGTCTAACTGGAGACGGAACGGTTTTTCTCTCTGAACTTGCATGATCATCTGACAATCCGTTTAGGGTTTTGAAGGTACGTCGAAATGAATTAGTTACCCATGCAGGACAGGTTAAGACGTGGTTTCTTCTACCCTGTCCTTGCCTGTTAGCTTCTTTCTCTTGACCTATGACTTTCATGGATCTTAGGTCTTCAATCTTACGTGTCAATGTCTCCAGTGGTACTTCTGTTGACACTGCCACAGCTTGCTTGTTGAGGCCGTTAGCTGACAGTGTGATAGCTTTGAGGATATCAAACTGCCTGCTTCTAGAAGTGTCCAGTGCCACTTTCAATAGGATACGAGTTATGTCCTTGGTTATCTTGTTTGTGCCGTACACGTAGCATAGGCACAGAGCCAGCTTGCTGAAGAGTTTACACAACCGTGTAGACGCTTCTGGTCTACTGTCATAGGTGATCTCTTCTCTGTCACTCTTTCTAGGAGCATTGGCACGACTACAGGCTACTACGTCTGAGATTGCTTGGATGAGTAAGCAGTCCTCGTCTGTAAAGTTAGGTTTAATAATATCCTCATTGGCGAGCCTTGAATGGAGATGGTTGATGAACCCTGCAGTGTACTGTCTTTGTTTAGGGAATGATCTTGCGTCTCCCTCATCGTTTCCTTGTGCCACAGATAGCTTACACCCGGATAGGATGCGTCTAATAGCTGTCGCGTTACGTTCTGTCTCTGTCTCACGGGTAGTCTCTAACCTGCAGTGTAGGAATCTCTCCCCCAACGCTGCCATTTGAAGGGCGTAGATACGTTCTGTAATGCCAATGATCATTCCGAATGTGATGTTGCTGAATGATGCTGAAACCCCATTACGGTACTTGGCTTCAAGTGATCCGTCAAATATATCTCTGAGTTCCCCATACACGTTAGCAAGCTGCTGGGGAGTGGACTCAAGTAGTAGTGTTCCATCCTTTACGATAACACACTTGTTCTGTAGGAATGGTATAAGATGCTGTCCCTGTCTACTTCCAGAGACTAGCCCTGTAAACTTACTGAGTGGTCTAGTATTGTGTTCGTCTGCACACAATAGTTCGCAGATTGTAGACTTACCACTTGACGGTGCTCCTACTAAATACATCCATAGAGGTTCGCCTTCTAGCTTTACTGAGGTGTGGAATGCTAAGCAGACAGCCATACAGTCTTCGAATGACTGAGTAACTAACAAGTCCTCCCTGTATATGTTCATTAAGTCGTCGAATGTAACACAGTGTCTAGCTTTGGTTACCTCTACCTCGGCTAGGTCGATCTGCACTAGGCTGCTGCTGATCAGTTCAAGTAGTCTCACTGACATTATGTACTTTCTTTAATCTCTTCATCAGTAAAGCAACCGCAACCACCGTATTCGTAAAGAGGTGGGGTTAAGGCACCAGAGTGTATCATGTCCCTAAATTCGGACATGCGGAGATAGTACAGTTTACCCTTCCATGTCCACCGTATGAACGGTACGGCTGTTGGCCCGATTGCATTGTACGCCCTCTCTTCTTGCTCTACGTGCCATTGATACCTTTTTGGGAAATGTTTCAGTAGAGTAGCAAACTGTGTCATCCCTGATCTACAGCAGAAACCACCACAATTATTGTGTGGGAAGCCTAGAGAGTATAGTCTTGGTAATTCGATACCATACTCTTTAAGTTTCTCTTCTTGCATCTCTCTACTACTGTACCTGTAACGTACGAGTAGCGAATCAACCTCTATCGGTTTCCAATTTACTTTAGCTCTATTTATGCGTTCGTACTCTTCAAGACTCATACCGAGAATTAAGCATAGATGTTCGTGGCTACATTCAGTTTTCATGTAGTCCCTTATTACATCTGTTTTTAACTGCTGTGAACAGTGTGCTGTCCTACTGTTCCCTATGTACCTGTTCTTTATGTACACGTCCCAAGGGTTCATATCGCAACATAAGCGTATGATTGGGCGATCTAAAGCAACCTCTATGTCGTTGTTAAATCTGTACAGGTCTTCATCTTCAATTAAAGTGTCTGCAAATACCGCCGTGTAGTCTAGGTTATTCTCTTTTGCCAGAAGACAACTAACTGCAGATCCTATACCTCCGCTGTACGATACAATGTAGTGGTATGGTCGGTCGGGTATAGGAGCTAGATACTCACTTTTTAATGACTTCATTATCACTCTCTTTCTTTGATAGGCTTTCGAGAACTTTCAGTACTGTTTCGTTACGTGTACCGGGTTTGTAGCAGCCACGTATCCGCCTACCGTCATCTAAGTAGAAGATGCCCATGCGGTCTTGTTCTTCGTGTGAGGTCTTTATGAATACCCAGTACGCATACTCTTTCTCTTCCACACTACACTGGCAGTATGTGCCATCGATCACACTACAGCTACGACACTTTACTGAAGACATTGTGTAAATCCCTTATGTCGAAACCAGATTCTAGTTCACCGGAAGGGAGGGTTACTTTTGACCAGTCTAAGTATGATAGGCTGAGGTGGGGTATAGAGCCTGACTTTATGTGTCGAGCCACGTAGTCAATACCATCAGAACCAGCAGAGTCATTATCGTAGAGTAGAACGACATGCTTACCTTTCAAGTGTTGTAGTTGTGCTGAACTGTAGTATGAGCCGCATGTACCGAGTAGATCAAATCCTGACTCAGACATTAGGGGTAGTAGTGTGAGGTAGTCCCAGTGCCCCTCAGCGATCCACACTGTATCAGATTTGGATTGGTTTTGCAAGCCTATCACGGTCAGAGAAGTTGGCTTTGGGGAGCTATAGACAATGTTTGTTTCCACAACATACTTGTGGACTGCCATAAGGTGGTTCTTGTTGTTGTATACAGGGAACCAGTAACAGTCATGGTAATACTTCATTCCTACCTGACGTAAAGTGGTAGCCTTTATACCTTTCTTTAGGCTAACGAGAAACATTGCTCGTTCTTTAGTTAGTGCTGGTAGGTTGTCGTACCACTTACGCATGTATGTAAATGCGTTACCAGTCTGCTTACATCCGAAACACGCAAATTGGTGCGGTGCTTCAGCATCTATAGATAACGCACTCCCTCCACAAAACGGACAGTTAGTCTTAACATTGTCACCGTCACCAGTGAAGTCAGCACATAGATGATTGAGTAGTTTCATTGAGCACCTACTTTCTTAATGAACTCTTCTTTCTCACGCTTTGATAGATCCATCGGCATGTGGGACAACACGTTGGAGTCCACACTCCAGTTAGCGAATACTCTCCTTAGTACTCGCATTTCCTCAGCACTGAATGATCGTGCATTCAATACATAGTCTTCAAATGCTTCACATGCTACAGGCACGATCTGTTTGACGATCTCGTACATAGCATTGGCGTACGAACGAATCTCTAGCTGTGCGTGTGAGTCCATTCGTAGACGTAAGAAGTTGAAGATGTTGTGTAAGTCGCATTTCCAGTAGGCACGAGTGTACGTGCTGAGTGGTAGATCCTTACGTGCTTGTTCTTTAGCTACACCTAGAGTTAATCTTCGGTTATACACCGCTCTAGCGTGTTCGTGCAGCCTTTCTTCTGAGAAGCGTAGTTCCTCTTGTTGTGCTTCGTCTTGAATAGTGCCTGATGATCCTTGTTTGTTGTCAGTGGCTTGTAGTCGCCACTCACCGGGCAGTGTAGCCTGTTGGATATGTATAGCTTCTGTGTAACGAGTAGAGTACTCATTGATGTTGGCCGTTCTATGACGTACCCATTGTCGCCAGCAGTCCATAGGGGCTTGAATCATAAACTTGATCTCCACCATTTCTAGTGGTGTAGAGTGCTTATGATTCATCAGGTAGCGGATAAGGTTACGGTCTTTGTCTGATGTACTATCTTTTAGATCGAGACCATAACTGACTCTGGCTGCTTGTACAATGCTGGAGTCATCACCCATAGCATCTACTAGGCAGATGTAGCCGTGATCGAGTACAGGGAACTTAACGAATCTTAGATCATCTACGATTGACATTACATGGTCTTTCTTAATAACAGAGGTTAGTTCCATCCCATGTACTGGAGACGTACTGAGAGGGGTATGTTGTGAAGTCCGTATGGATCAGGATCTTTTCTAGGGTCGAGAACAATCTTACCCTCTAATGAGCGTACGACGTTACTGTCTGATATAGCGTTTAATTGCTGTGCTTCCTTTAGGCTAATGGGTTGGGTGGGTCTGGTTGACTCTTCCAGTGTCTTCAGGTTGTTTATGAAGTGTGTAATCATTTGAATGTGACCTCCTTACACTCATTCCATCGACGGGTAGTTATCTCGCAACCAACAGGGGCCACTACACCATACTCTAGTGCAGCGTCTTCCATAAGATTCTTTAGTGCCAGACCATGTTTTTTAGGAAACCTAGCTGGCATATCGAAGTCAATCTCATCGTGGACCTGCAGTACTATGCTACCTTCAGGGTAGTTGTTCACTAGGTAATCATCACACAGACGCATTGCACGTTTGACGATCTCACCTTCACTGCCCTGAACAATGTAGCAGACTGCTGCATGTGCTGCTTTCTCTGGTCCAGCTTTCCAAGCCACTTCCTTCATAGGCACATCGAGGGGGTAACCACCCAGAGTTCGTACAGGGTTACCCGACTTCAATAGGTCTTTCTGAGATTGAATGAAGTCGTGTGCGTTAGGGAACATAGCACACACTGTATCCCACAGACCTTTCATGCCTGCTGTACGTTCAATCTTCTTGGGGGATGCACCAAAGATGAATCCAAAGTTGACATTCTTAGCTATACGTCTCTGTCCCTTAGACGGCGTGTCATTGTCTTTAAGACTGAATATCTTCCTTGCTGTGTAGTCGTGGGCATCCCACCCTCTTTGAAACGCTTCCACCATATCGAGTTCTTGCGTAACAACAGCGAATATACGTAGTTGTAGCTGTGAATAGTCGTTAGATAACCACCACCTACCTCCGGTTGGGCCAAATACACTTCGTAGTGGTGGTGACTGTTCCAGCAATGCAGTAATATCATCGAACTCTTCTTCAAAGGGGTTAGTAGCTTTGCTGACTGTTTGTAGTGCAGGGTTCTTGGCTGACATTCGAAGTGTGTCAGTACCTACGATGTTATAGCTTGTGTGGACCTTATTGTTGATGAGAGAGTTCTTGTATGTTGTGAGGTATCCCAGCTTCTTATCGTACTTCTTCAACGCCATGATCTTAGTTAGGAACTCTTCTGCTGGAGATTGTAACCCAGCCTCTTTACACTCACGCTTTAAGCTGATCAGGCTTTCTGCGTCTACTGATGCTGATCCACCTTTGGTTTCTTTAATAGGGTCAAACTTGAAGTCTTCGAATAGGATCTTCCGTAGTTTATTGTCTGTTATATCCTTGACACCTGACAGCTTTTCTGTGTCTTTGGATAGTTTGGCTATCCAACTTTCGCAGGTATCTATAGCGAGGTTGAGTTCTTCGCTATGAACTCCTGTACCGTTCATTTCCATCTTGTAGATAACATGCAGTACTTGATTGTTGACTGCTAGGAACTTTGGTACATAGTCTCCATAGTCCTCTATGACGGACTGCAGCATGCACTGTGCTAGGTGGTATGTATTAACACAGTCGTCTGTAAGATAGACCTCCAGCAGACTCATTGCAGCATCGTAATCAATACCGTAGTCTTCAAGTTCTTTACGCTCGAACTCAGTAGCTACGGCGTATGGCAACCACATATCACACTTCCACCATTTAGGAGTGGACCCTGTTGGTTTTAGTTGAGGCACTTTGTAGGATGCTATCATCCAGTCTTCGCGTCTGGTCCTTACAAAGTCTCTACACTTATTTACAAGTGCATTCAGTTCTTTCTCGGAGTCGTAGGGAGTGTCAAGATACTTAGGAGTTAGTAGCTTGAGTGATCGTTCGTCAGTGTTCAGGTTGAGGTGGCTGAGGATAGTAGTGTCAACAATACGGTCCCAGAACTCAGGTACTGTAGGTTCGTCTTTATCAAAGACACCCGCTTCTACCAATGCTCTAACATCGAAGTTACTATTGTGCATGCAGATCAGGTCTGTGCTAAATGCTTCCCTTACTATCTCACGTACCTCTGATCCAAAACCCACGTAGCGAGTACGTGTAGTGGGCATGATTGATCTGTGGACCATAGCCATGTCGCTACCGTTATATATCCCGATAGCAAATGTCTGACAACCATGCGTGAAATATAACCCTGTCGTTTCTGTATCCAACGATATCATACAGATTTGTCTTTCTAGTGCGAAAGCCCACCCTCTTATTAGGAGGATGGGCTGGGAGTTTACTGAGGAGTTAGATGTAGTGACTAGTCGAAACTACTCTGCAGGCGGTGTTAGTGAAGTGAATGGTACAATTACTTTCTTCTTTGTAGCCACGTCCTTAATGACGCACTTCAATGTGCTGTCGTTAGCAGACATTACCTCTACCTCTTTCGACTTGTAAACCATCGCGTAGCCTACCCACGACGAAGGCAGATTCCAATCTACCTCTTCTTCAACAGCTTCTTCCTCTTCAACTGCCTCTTCTTCAGGGACTTCTTCTTCCCACTCGTCAGTCTCTTCTGCTACTTCTTCAACAACTTCTTCTGCAGTACCCTCTTCAACGTACTCAGTGTTAGCTACCACTGCAGCACCTTCAGCGGCACCAATCACAGTACAGAACTTACCACCCCTCTTATTGGTCTTGACTCGCAGGACAATGTTCTGCTTAGTGCTGATGATCGCCAACAGCATCTTCTCAAGTTCAGCATCTTCGCAGTCTGTAGGGATGCCAATAAGCTGCAGGGTCTCGTAGAAGCGGTTCTGTACTTCTTCAATAGTCTCGTAGTCACCGTCTTTGAATGAGAAGTACAGTAGCAGCTTCTGGCTCTCTACTTCTCCTGGATCAGTCACACGGAACTCAAAGATGATACCAAGAGATCCGTCCTTGGTGTAGTGGTTTGTACGTGTCAGGATGCAATTGTAGTCGCCATCAGGACCATCAAACTCACGGATTGCAACAACCTTTTTAGCTTTAGCTGAGTGCTTAGCTAGTCTGCCATTCTTTCGCATAGCAGCGAAGATCGACTCGCTGGCTGCTGATGCTGGAGGCTTTGCTGCTGCTTTAGGGGCTGGTTTAGTAGGAGCCATATCAACTTACTTTCACTCTGTTAGTTAAACACAAACTTGAAACCCGACTGCACATTCCCAATACTACGCTTTGTCTGCTCGATCAATAGCTTGCTGATCAGAGTACAGATGGTTCTTGTATCTGATAGCCAGTTTCTTCATGTTAGCTACGAGGGTCTCCTCTCTAGTACACCCTACTGTTCGACGCACTGCTTGCATATAGAATTCGAGATCACCCAATTCTTCAATGACGTTAGCGAGGTCGAGTGGTTTGCCGTAAAACACAAACTTCTTAGCTGCATCTAGTAGTTCACCAGCCTCTGTACAGACACCTACAGCACTGTGCAATACGTCAATCTTAGTGGGGTTGAGAGAACTTAATATATCTCCTGCTGGTTTTAGTAAATCAGACACCATGTCTCTGTGAGCAATATCTATTTCACTGTTGGGGGTTACTGAATTCATGTTATCTCAATTTTCTCCGTAATGTTACTGTATGTTTCTTTTGCAGACGATCCACAAAAGATAGGGTCTTGGAGATTATCCCAGTTCTTGGCAGTGTACCACGTCTCTGATGTGATACCAACAAACCTGTCCATAGAGGATACAGTCTGTTTCTTGGTCTTTTTATCAGTCTGAAACTCAGGCTGCTTTCCTAGGAAGAATACGTATTGCAACGCCTTGTTAGTGGTGTTGAATGTACGCTTACCCATATCCGGTTGGTACTTCTTAAAGTCAGGGAACCCCGGATGCTTAATGTCTGTTGCTGCACAGTGTGCCAGCAACACTACGTTGTAGTTGGCCTCGATACAACGTAAGCATGCAGAGATAAATTCGCTGCTCCAGTATGCTTCAGTTCTAATAACACCAGAACCGTAGCTGTTCCATTCGTCCTTATCTCTACCAGCCATGTTACCAGCAAATTCAAGTGATGCACAGTGTTGCTCTGTGATTCGCTCAAACCCTGATATGGTGTCTAGTATTACTGTTCTTCTGTCGTGACCCCCTTTACTGAAAGCGTTAAGTGTTTCAATACAAGCATCAAAGCCACTATGCCCACCACCATTAGGAATCCGCTCAACTGGGTATAGTGGGTCTAAACGCACAATTGGAATATCTTTGTCAGCTACACCTACTTTCTTAGCAGAGTCGATGCCAGTCTCGCCTGCTGTGATGATGAATAGTGGTTTGGGGAACTGTGCAGCAATAGTAGTCTTCCCCTCTCCCGGATCACCGTACAGCATGAAGAACTTACCCTGCTTAGGTATGTCAGAACTTGCATGTGTGAACGGTGATGAATTAGTGAGGACCAACTTACTTAGTGGGTTGGCTCTTACTGCTGGAGCTAGTGGGGCTGTTGCTCGTCTTTTCACTGATGTACTTCTTTCTTAGGCCTAATGTAGACCCGGTCATAGCATAGTTGCGGAACGTCTCGTTAGTGCCTTCGAGGTACGGGTTGTACATACCGTAGGGAGTCATGACATGTAGGCTGTTAACCTTGTCTTTGTCATCCGATACCATATACTGATACCAGTCAAGGAACTGCTCCAGCTTAGGAAACAAGCAGCTATCCAAGAACCTGTTGAATCGGTCCATGCTTGGCCTAGCTATGAACTGGTAGAAATGGTCTTCCTTATGGTCTCTGACGTACTCTATCGTACGTTCAAGGAACTTACCTCTAGACTCATTCTTTCCCTGCCTAGGTCCACGATATGCAAACCCACTAGGTCTACGGCTATGTTGATACCAGACACGCTTAGGTAGTGTCAGATGCTTGGCATAGTAAAGTAGTACATAGAAGTTGAACTGTAGGTCAAGATCAATCTCGTTTGCTATCTTCTCAGTGTCCCAGTCACCTCGACACTTATGTTCGAAGATAGTGTCAGTTCCTTGTCCGTCGAAGTACCCACTGAGGGTGATGGACCTACCCGATGCGGGTAACTCGATGGTTACTTTATTACGGGTCTCTGCACTGTTGATACCGTACTTGTCGAAGTCAGCTTCATATACTTCAACAAATAGTCTGGCCTGATTAACAGCCAACTCTGCCCACCAAGTAATTTCATCGTGCTCGTTATACTTGGTGATATCTTTAACGTACTGGTTGTTCACG
>Ga0209284_10004090_pt1 | contig 16862 bp, 10 predicted proteins | sample FRY03_FD_187211 | JGI IMG/M metagenome (GOLD analysis project Ga0209284, IMG submission 187211) | Freshwater microbial communities from Lake Fryxell liftoff mats and glacier meltwater in Antarctica - FRY-03 (SPAdes) (version 2) | ecosystem: Environmental > Aquatic > Freshwater > Ice > Glacier... | reverse complement strand
GCTCGTGGTAGAGCGGTGGCTGGCTGGCAGCAAAGACGAACCAGTCTGCCCGCAGGTAGCCGACTCGGCTGTGCGTGTATTTTTCGATGTCAGCCTCCGCCCGACTGTCGATGCCGCGCAGCGCGTAGGGGTAGCCGCCGGCGATGTACTGCTCCCAGTCCTCTGCGGTGAGCAGGTAGTCCCGCAGGTCGATGCGGTAGATCGTCTTCGTGGGGTCGATGGCCACGGGCACGGTGATTTTACCTGCACGCGAGATGGCATTGAGTAGCTTGCTCAAACCGGCGCGGTGCAGCATCCAGGGCCACGAGATCGGTGGCGATGAGCTTCACCTCCTCCCGCAGCGGGATGAATCAAACGTGTCAGCGGCCAACGCGGCGAAGGGGAGAAAACGGCGGTCTTCACGGTGAATGACGACGGCGTCAGGGCCGAGGCGAACGGTGGGACGATCATTGTCACCAATGCCGACGACGTGCGCGTGATGGAACTGAACCGGGTGAATCGTGAGTCGCCCACACTGGGTGCTCCACCGCCGGAGAACGCGGTGGTGCTGTTCGATGGCAAGGGCGTGAACCGTTTTCCGAAATCGCGGGTGGATGAGCTGACCGGCGCGCTGATGGAGGGCATCACCAGTGAGGACACGTTTGGCGATTGCAGCGTGCATGTGGAATTTTTCCTGCCCTACATGCCGGACGGGCACGGCCAGGGCCGTGGGAACAGCGGCTTGTAACCTGCAAGGCCGCTATGAGGTGCCGATGCTGGACAGCTTCGCGCTGGAAGGGAAGGACAACGAGTGCGGCGGCCTATACAAAATCGCCGCGCCGAAGCTGAACATGTGCTTGCCGCCGCTGACCTGGCAGACATACGATGTGGACTTCACCGCCGCGAAATTTGATGCCGAGGGCAAGCCGACCGCGAACGCCAAGATCACCGTCAAACACAACGGCGTGGTGGTTCACGAGGACCAGGTGCTGCCCGACACCACGACTTCTTCTCCCAACAAAGCAGACAGCGCGCCGGGACCGATCTTCCTGCAAAACCACGGCAATCCGGTGCGCTACCGGAACATCTGGGTGGTGCGGAAGTAGTGCGGACAGCGGGGTGTCAAAGCGGGTGTTTAGCGCAGTTGCCGCTCTGAATTGTGAACAACTGCGCCGACTGTGAATATAGGAGGCGCATTTTTTCGCGAAAAATTATGGCAATCGGACTCGCAATCCTTTATTTAAGGCCCATTAAATATCTCCATACGCCAGTTTTGACGCTGGCATCTGTGTCTCGCCTGTCATGTCCGCCGCGAAGAAAGGCCCGAAGAAACCAGCCAAGCGCTCTCCACGTAAGCGCAAGGGCGGGGACACGCACGTAATCGACTACACGCCGGAATCTCCGGTGATTCGTGAGCATGAGGCGGAGGAGCGCCGCCGCCGCGGTTTCCGCACCGCGCTGTGGCTCATTGCCGCGATGATCGTGATCGGCCTAGGCTGGGTGACGTGGCATGAGGCATTGGAAAAGAACTCGCAGTTCCTGCTCAAGGCGGTGGTGGTGAACACCGAGGGCACGCTGACACGGCAGCAGGTCGTGGCTGCTACCGGACTGACGGAGGACACGAACCTGCTCACCTTGAACCTGCGTGAGGTGCGGGAGAAGATCGAACGCATGCCGCAGGTGAAGTCCGCGAAGATTCATCGCGACTATCACGGCCAGCTCACGCTGGATGTGGTGCAGCGCCTCCCGGTGGCCTGGATCGAATGCCCGAAAAAGAATTTTCTCGAGCCGCTCAGCGGCAAGGGCTGCCTAATGGACGCAGAAGGCTCGCCCATTCCCTGTGAGGTCATCACCAAGGAATATCTCGGGATGCCCCGGATCGTCTTTCCCGCATTGAGCGATCCGTTCTACGGCAGGCCGACACCGGACATGCAGGTGCATGCGGCGCTGCGTTTGATGGAAAAGCTGCAAGGGCGGGCGGAGAGCGGACACGCCGCGCTGGAGCGCATCGAAATCCCGAACGCGTGGTCGCTGGTGGCGCACTTCGGCGGTGATGCGCGCATCACCTTCGGTGTGGATGACCTGGACCCGCAGCTCGCGCGCTTTGACCGCTTCATGCACGAGGCGCATGAGCGGAAATGGCGCGTCGCCACGCTGAACCTGATCTCACGCATCAATGCTCCCGCCACTTTCCACACAGCGCCGGACGTCACCGGACTGAGCCTGGCAGACACCGCCTCCACCACCCCCACACGCTGACCGCCATGGCCAAGAGCACGATCTACGCAGGACTAGAAATCGGCACGCACAAAATCTGCGTCGTCGTGGGGGAGGCAAAGCGGGATGGAGCGATCAAAATACTCGGCGTGGGCCAGGCGCCCTCGCGCGGCGTACGCAAAGGCGAGATCGTGGATTTCGAAAAGGTACAGACCTGCGTGAATGACGCTCTGGTGCGGGCGGAGGACCGCAGCGATGTGATGATTCGGAATGTTTTCCTGGGCGTCACTGGCGCACACATTGAAAGCCTGAACAACCGTGGTCGCCATCGCTTGCCAGATGATCAAACCGAGATCACCGAGGATGATGTTGAAGAGGCGAAGGAGATCGCTCGCACCGTCGCCATTCCGCAATCGAACGTCTTTTTGCACAGCGTGGTGCGGCAGTACATCGTCGATGGCGCAGAGGCGGTGCGACCGATTGGACGTGAAGGCCGGGTGCTGGAGGCTGATTATCACATCATTCATGGCGTGCGTGGCCGCGTGCAGAACGCCATCCGCTGCATCCGTGAGATTCCGCTGGAAGTGGAAGACGTGGTGTTCAATCCCGTCGCTGCGGCACAGGTCGTGCTGACCCGCGAAGCTAAAATGCAAGGGTCTCTCATGATCGACTTCGGTGCGGGTACTTGCGACTATGTGCTTTACGAAGGCGGCATGATCACCGCGTCCGGCTGCGTGCCGCTGGGCGGCGATCACATCACCAACGATGTCTCCATGGCCTTGCAGATCCCGAATGGCCGCGCCGAGCGACTCAAGGTCGAGGAAGGCAGTGTGCTCTATGATGAGGTGCCGGCCGGCGAGATGCTCAGCATTGAGGACGACACCGGTTTGATCCTGGGCGAGGTCGAGCGGGCCTTTCTCAATGAAGTCATGAACCTGCGCACCAAGGAAATCCTCACGCAGGTGCGGGTGCGGGTGGAGGACCACCTTGGCCGTCTGGGCGCGGGAGTTTATCTCACCGGCGGCGTCAGCATGATGAAAGGCGTTGACGCCGTGGCCCGGGAAGTGTTTGGCATCAAGGTCACGCGCGCAGGTTCGGCCCCCGTCAGCGGCATCACCGCCACTTTCGAGAATCCGCAATACTCCGCCCCCATCGGCCTCATTCGTTATGCGCAGATCCTGGACAGCGAGAAGCCCTTTCTTTCCCCGTTGAAACGCCTCGGCAGGCGCATGCAGGAACTGCTCTCCTCCGTCATTCTCTGATCCCATCCACCACCCTCAACCACCCACGATTATGGTAGAATATGACCGCAACCAGCCTCGCGAAGTCACGGACCAGCACGGCCCGCGCATCTGCATCGTCGGTGTCGGCGGTGCCGGCTCCAATGTTCTGGATCGCATTACTCTAGACCGCATCGTCGAGGCCACGCTCGTGTGCGCACACACCGATGTGCGTGTGCTTGGCCACTCGATGGCACCGATCAAAGTCCAGCTCGGGGCCGAGTTGATGAAGGGCATCGGCGCGGGTGGCGATCCCGATCTCGGCCGCGAAGCTGCATTGTTTTCACGCGAGCAGATCCGCCAAGCCATCGAAAACCACGACATCATTTTCATCAGCGCCGGTCTCGGCGGCGGCACCGGCAGCGGTGCGGCTCCGGTGATCGCCGAGATTGCGAAAAACACCGGCGCGCTCGTGCTCGTCGTCGCCACCATGCCGTTTAGCTTTGAAGGCCGACGTCGGCTCTCCCAGGCCGAGGAGGCGCTCGAACTGCTGCAAAAACGCGCCGACGCCCTCGTGCTGTTTGAAAACAACCGCATGGGCGAGCTCATCCTGCCGAAGGACGGCATCCAGAAGGCGTTCAGCCAGGCCGACCAGTTGATCGCCCAGAGTCTGCGGGCCGTTTCCACCATCACAACTACGCCTGGACTGGTGAAACTGGGTCTGGATGACCTCACTTCCGCGCTCGCCACCGCAAACGGTCGCTGCCTCTTCGGCTTTGGCGAGGCTCGCGGTCAGAACCGTGGCGCTGAGGCGCTCAAAAAGGCGCTCAAGAGCCCACTCATCGACTCAGGTCGTCTGCTGCATCAAACGCACACTCTGCTCGTGCATGTCGCCGGCGGTGAATCGCTCACACTCGTCGAAGTCGAGGGCGTCATGAAACAACTCGGTCGTCATGTGCCCGATCAAACCCACATTCTCTTCGGACTCGGTGTGGACGCGAAGCTCGGCGACTCGATTGCCGTCACGCTCATCAGTTCGCTCGGTCTCAACCAGCTCAACGCCCACGCCGCAGTCGCACCACCGTCGGAAATGCTCCAGCCGCGTGCGGAGACGCCAGCACCTGCCCCGGCGGCGAAGCGTGAGCCTGCCGCGAAGAAAGCACCGCCTCCCCAGCCTGTGGAAACCCCTTCCGCCGATCTGCTTTTCAAAGCGGAGGAAATCGCCACCATTTTAGAGCAGGACCATGAACAAGAGTCCGCTCCCTGGCATGAAGAGGTGCAGGCGGAAGAGGAAGTGGCCGCAGAACTCGAACCGCCGGTGGTCGATCATGTGGAGGAACCAGCCTTCGAGGAGCCTGTGGCACCTGTGATTGCCGCCACGCCTGAAACCACCCGCATTCCTGTGCGGACACCTGCCGCGAAAGCACTCGCTGATGCTGCCCGCAGCAAGGAATCAACCCTCGCTACCGTCGTCGCCCGCAGTGTCACCTTGCAGACGGAGCATGCGCCCGCGCAGGATGATCTGCTCAGTTTTGACGAGCCTTCCGTCACCACCACGATCCACTCCGCCACGGTCATCGCCCGCAAGCCAAATGCCACCGAGCAGCAAACCTTCAGCTTAGGCGAGGAAGACCGTGGCCGCTTCAAGGACACTGAACCTTCCATCGTTCAGGGTGAGGATCTGGATGTGCCCACCTGGATGCGTTTGAAGAAGAAGCTGCGCAGATAGGCAGATAGCCTGGAGCTTTATAAGCGGTTGGCTGACGGTCGATGTCTTGCATCCACAGATGATCTGCGGCAGACGTGCGTATGCCCGATCCCCTTTGGTTTAAAGATTCCGTCATTTATCAACTCCACATCCGTGCTTTCTGCGATGGGAATGGCGACGGCATCGGCGATTTTCGCGGGCTGATTTCGAAGCTCGACTATCTGGAGCAGCTTGGCGTCACCGCACTGTGGTTGCTGCCGTTTTATCCTTCACCACTGCGTGATGACGGCTACGACACGGCGGATTACATGGATGTAAACCCGACCTACGGGACGCTGGCTGATTTCAAGGAATTCCTCGACGAGGCGCACCGGCGCAACATGCGGGTCATCACCGAGCTGGTGCTCAATCACACCAGCGATCAGCATGCGTGGTTCCAGGCCGCCCGTCGGGCCAAACCGGGCTCGCCGGAGCGTGATGTTTACGTCTGGAGCGACACCCCGGAGCCCTATCATGAGGCGCGGATCATCTTCAAAGACTTTGAGCCGTCGAACTGGACCTGGGACCCGGTGGCGAAGGCGTATTTCTGGCATCGCTTCTATGCGCATCAGCCCGACTTGAACTGGGACAACCCGGAAGTCGAAAAAACCATGTTCAAGACCATCGACTTCTGGCTCGCCATGGGTGTGGACGGCCTGCGGCTCGATGCGGTGCCGTATTTGATCGAACGCGACGGGACAAACTGCGAAAACCTGCCCGAAACCCACGCGATCCTGCGACGCCTGCGGGCGCACATCGACAGCAAATTTCAGGACAAGATGCTGCTGGCAGAGGCCAATCAATGGCCAGAGGAAGCCGCCGCGTACTTCGGCAAGGATGGCGACGAGTGCTCCATGGCCTTCCATTTCCCCGTGATGCCGCGCCTCTTCATGGCGTTGCAAATGGAGGACCGCTTCCCGATCATCGACATTTTGGAGCAGACGCCCGCCATCCCGGCAAACTCACAGTGGGCTATGTTCCTGCGAAATCACGACGAGCTCACGCTCGAAATGGTCACCGACGAGGAGCGTGACTACATGTATCGCGTTTATGCGTCAGACACTCGCGCGCGCATCAATCTCGGCATTCGCCGCCGCCTAGCACCGCTGCTGCGCAACGACCGCCGCAAGATCGAGCTGCTCAATGTGCTGCTGCTCTCGCTCACCGGCACGCCGATCATTTATTACGGGGATGAAATCGGCATGGGCGACAACATCTACCTCGGCGACCGCAATGGTGTGCGTACGCCGATGCAGTGGAGCATGGACCGTAATGCGGGCTTCTCCCGCGCCAACGCACAGCAGCTCTATTTCCCCGTCATCATCGATTCGGAGTATCACTACGAGGCGGTGAATGTGGAGACACAGGAGCGCAATCCATCGTCGCTGCTGTGGTGGACGCGTCGCATCGTCGCCATGCGCCAGAGTTTCAAAGCCTTTGGCCGTGGCAGCATGGAGTTCCTGACCTCGGACAATTCGCGCGTGCTGGCCTTCGTGAAGGAATTTGAAGACGAAAAAATTCTCGTCATCGCCAATCTCTCGCGCTTCGCCCAGGCGGTGGAGCTGGATCTCTCTCGCTGGCAGGGACTGCGGCCGATGGAAGTGTTCAGTCACAACCACTTCCCCACCATCGCGGACAAGCCCTACTTCTTCACTATGGGGCCACATGACTATTTCTGGCTGACGCTGGAGCCGGAGAGCGACCCTCTGCGCATCGGCGGAGATTTCACTGCGCCGGTGGTGGAACTGGCACCGACATGGAAAAACGCCATGGCGACACTGAACAGCGCCGCCTTCACGGAAAAAGCCCTGCCCGAATGCCTACAACACTGCCGCTGGTTCGGCGGGAAGGCGCACGCGCTGCGCAGCGTGCAGGTGCTCGACACGCTGCCTCTTGGCGATGATGACAGCGCTGGTCATCTGGCCTTCCTTCAGACGAATTACTTTGAAGCCGCCGCCGAAACTTACATCCTGCCGCTGCAACTGGCCGCTGCGGGTGATGCCTCCGAATCCATCGTGGCTCGATTCAGCTCGCCCGAGGGAGACGGTGTGCTGTTTGATGCGTTGGACGATGAAAGTTTCCGCGCTGCGCTGTTTGACATCATTGTTGGCGAAAAACGCCTGCGTGGCGCTACTGGCGAGTTGGTGGGCATCTGCGGGTCAGCGCTCAGAGCCCAACTGGCGGCCTTCACGCTGCCGCTGCCCTCGAAGGCACTGAAGGCGGAGCAGAGCAATTCGGCGATCATTTATGACGGCCGCTTTTTCCTGAAATTGTACCGCAAGCCCGAGCTGGGGCAGAATCCAGACGCCGAACTGCTGCGCTTCCTCAGCGAGCGGCAGCAGTTTGAGCATGTGCCCGGTTATTGCGGCGCGATTGAACATCGCGTGAACGGCTCCGAGCCGCGTGTGCTCGCGCTGCTGGTCACCCATGTGCCGAATGAAGGCGACGCCTGGACCCATGCGCTCAATTCACTGAGTCGCTTCTATGAACGCGTGCTCTCGCAGCACCCGGACGCCAGCGGGGCGACGCCGGAGCTGATCGAAGAAATCGTCGGCGGTGTTTATCCCGAGCGGGTCCGCCAGCTCGGTGAACGCACGGCGCAAATGCACTTGGCTCTTGCCGCAGACACGGAAGATCCAAACTTTGCGCCGGAAGAATTCACCAGCCTGTATCAGCGCTCGCTCTATCAGTCCATGCGGGCCGGCACACGTCGCATGAAGCAGTTGCTGGATCGCAAACTCAGCGGCGTTCCCGCCAAATATAGCGGCGAGGTTGCCGCGCTGCTGCAACGCGAGGCTGAGATCCTCGAACGCCAGTCCGGCATGATGAATCTCAAGGTCAACGCCACTCGCACCCGTCATCACGGTGATTATCATCTCGGCCAGGTGCTCAACACCGGCCGTGACTTCATCATCATTGATTTCGAAGGCGAACCCGCGCGTGCGCTCAGCGAACGCCGCATCAAACGCTCACCGCTGCGTGACGTGGCTGGCATGCTGCGCTCCTTCCATTACGCCGCGCACACCGCACTGGCACGACTGCCAGGTCTGCGTGCCGAAGACGCTGCCGGACTCGAAGCCTGGGCGGAAATCTGGGTGGACCGCATCAGCAAAGAGTTTCTCGATGCCTACTTCGCCACCGCCAAAGGCGCTTCGTTCATTCCCGCAGATGAGCAGGCGCTGAACATGATGCTGGAGGTCTATCTGTTGGAAAAAGCCGTGTATGAAGTCTGCTACGAGCTGAACAATCGCCCCGACTGGATTTTCATCCCGGTGCGCGGCATCGCGCGGATTCTCGATGGAGGCAAACGAGCATGAGTGAGCGGGCGCAGCTCATGCGCCCACAAGGCGCTGAAATCATCGAGGGTGGCGTGAGCTACCGTATCTGGGCACCGGAAAAGCGGCAGGTGGAGGCACGCATTCAGCCTGCTGCTGACGGTGGCGCACGCAGTCTGCTGCTGATACCGGAAGCTGACGGCTATCACGTTGTCATCGACCCTCAGGGCATCGCCGGAGATCGTTATCAGTATGTGCTCGATGGTGCGGGACCGTTCGCTGACCCGTCTTCACGTGCGCAGCCTGATGGGGTGCATGGCGCGTCCATGGTTATCGATCACAAAGCCTATACATGGCAGGACATTGGCTGGAAATCTCCGCCGCTGCGTGATCTGGTGCTCTATGAGATTCATGTCGGCACCTTCACGCCCGAAGGCACCTTTCGTGCCGCCATCGCCAAACTTCCCTACCTGCGAGAAATAGGCATTAACGCGTTGCAAATCATGCCCGTGGCCGATTTTCCCGGTGACAGAAACTGGGGCTATGATGGGGTAAACCTGTTCGCGCCCGCTCGCTGTTACGGCACGCCGGATGATCTGCGTGCCTTGGTGGACGCAGCGCACACGCACGGCATCGCCGTCGTGCTGGACGTCGTGTACAATCACCTCGGGCCGGACGGTAATTATCTCGGTGCTTACAGCCGTTTTTACTTCAATGAGGAGCGGCACACGCCCTGGGGTGCAGCGTTGAATTTCGATGGCGAGCAGCATGCCGCAGTACGCGATTTCTTCCTCTCGAATGCCGCTTACTGGCTGGATGAGTTTCACTTTGACGGCCTGCGGCTCGACGCCACGCATGCCATTCTCGATGAATCCGGGCAGCACTTGCTTGCGCAGATTTCGGCAGTGGCGGATGCGCGTGGCGCCTTCACCATCGCGGAAGATGAACGCAATCTCGCGATGATCGTGTCCTCCGACGGCCACGGCCTCGACGCGGTGTATGCGGACGATTTCTGCCACACCGTGCAGGTCGCGCTCGGTGATACCTCCTACCGCGAGGATTTCGAGGGCAGCGCCGCGGAGCTCGCCGACGAATTGCGGCACGGCTGGCACTATCGTGGAAAGGTGAGCCCGCAACACGGCGTGCCGCGTGGCAGCGAGAGCGCCGATCTTCCGCCCGTCTGCTTTGCGCTCTGCATCAGCAATCACGATCAGGTCGGCAATCGCGCCTTCGGCGAACGACTGCACCAGCTTACCTCACCCGAGGCGTATCGTGCCGCCAGCGCGCTGCTGCTGCTCGCGCCTTACACGCCGATGCTGTTCATGGGCCAGGAATGGGGTGCGAACACGCCGTTTTTGTATTTCACCGCGCACAATGATGAACTCGGCCGCCTCGTCACCGAAGGCCGCCGCAAAGAGTTCGGGCGCTTCCCTGAATTCCGCGATCCTGAAATCGTGCGCACCATTCCCGATCCGCAGAGCGAGGAAACATTCACGCGCTCAAAGATCGACTGGTCTGAGCTGACCCGTGCCCCGCATACGGAACTGTTGGAACTGCACCGCGAGTGTCTGCGCCTGCGGGCCACGGAACCTGCCTTCCGACCTGAGCTACGCACCGGCTGGGACGTGCCAGAACTCGGCGTCGCGGCACTGCGTCTGCAAGGCTTCGGCTGCGAGTGGCTGATTCTGGCACATCTCGCGAACACACCCTTGACGGTCGCGCTGCCCGCTGGGCGCTGGCAGTGCGTCCTCGCAACCAACGAAACCCGCTTCGGCGGCAGTGGCAGCAGCGGCTTTGACTCCGCGATCGGTCAGGTGGCATTCAGCCAGCCTGAGCTGCTCGTCCTGCAAACACACTCCTAATGACCGAAACCCGTTCACGCATCCCCTCGGCGACGTATCGCCTGCAATTCAACAAGCACTTCACGTTCAACCAGGCGCGTGAACTCGTGCCGTATTTCCGCGATCTCGGCATCAGCCACGTCTATGCCTCGCCCTATTTTCGTGCCAGTCCGGACAGTCTGCACGGCTACGACATCGGCGATCACAACGAGTTGAACCCTGCTATCGGGACGCGCGAAGAATATGATGCATTCGTGGCGGAACTGCACGCGCATGGGCTTGGCCAGATCGTGGATTTCGTGCCGAATCACATGGGCATCGCCACGCCGGTGAACACCTGGTGGACGGATGTGCTCGAAAACGGCCCTAGCTCGGTGTTTGCGTCCCATTTCGACATCGACTGGCTGCCACTGAAGCGTGACCTCGAAAACTGCGTGCTCCTGCCGGTGTTAGGTGATCAATACGGCCGCGTGCTGGAGCGTGGCGAGTTCAAACTCGAGTTCAACTCGGGTGCGTTCTTCCTGCGCTATTTCGAAAATCGTTGGCCCGTCGCACCGCGCACCTACATGCAAATTTTGCGGCCAGCACTCGGCAAACTGGCAGCATTGGGTGCGGATGAGGGATTTCAGGCGGAGTTTCAAAGCGTCATCACCGCCCTCGACAATTTGCCGCCGCGTACGGAAACCGATCCCGAAAAAATTACCGAACGCGCCCGCGAAAAAGAGATCATCAAGCGCCGCCTGCTGCGCCGCTGTGAAGAATGTCCCGCGCTGATCGAGGCGATCAACGCATCCATGCGTGAGGTTGAAGGCACGCCAGGTGATGCGCGCAGCTTTGATGAGTTTGATAAGCTGATCATGGCACAGGCCTACCGCCTGAGTTTTTGGCGGGTCGCGGCGGAAGAGATCAACTACCGGCGCTTCTTTGACATCAACGAACTCGCCGCCATTCGCGTGGAAGTGCCAGAGGTGTTCGAGGCGACACATAAGTTTTTGCTGGAGCTGATCGGCAACGGCTCGCTCGACGGCGTGCGCCTTGATCATGTGGACGGCTTGTGGGATCCGGCGGACTACGTCGCGCAGTTGCAGTCTCGTGCAGCGCCGCTGCTGGGCGCGCAGGCCGAGGAACTGCCGCTGTACCTGTTGGTTGAAAAGATTTTGCTCGGTGATGAGCGGCTGCGGCCGGATTGGAAGGTTCACGGCACCACCGGCTACGAATTCGCCAACCAGGCCATCCGCCTGCTGATTGATCCTGCCGCAGAGGCATCCATCACCGAAAGCTATGAGAAGTTCATCGGCAGCACGCCGCGCTTCTCGGAGATCTGCTACGAACGTAAGCGGCTCGTCATGCGGCTGGCGCTGGCCAGTGAGATCAACGTGCTGGCACACCTGCTGGACCGGCTGTCGGAAAAGAACCGTTGGTATCGTGACTTCACGCTCAATGCGCTGTCCACGGCGGTGCGCGAGGTCATCGCCTGCTTCCCCGTCTATCGCGCCTACGTCACGCCGGACCAGGAGCCTACCCAGGAGGATGTGCTCGCTGTCAAACGAGCGGTGCGGCAGGCCGAACGGCGGAATCCGGGTATTGAGCGTTCCATGTTCAAGTTCCTCGGCGAGATCCTGCTCAAAAAATTCCCGGAGAACATCGACGAGGCCGCGCGTGCCGAGCACATGCACTTCGTGATGAAGTTCCAGCAATGCACCGGGCCGATCATGGCCAAGGGCGTCGAGGACACGAGTTTCTACATTTACAATCGCCTCATCGCGCTGAACGAAGTCGGCGGCGAGCCGGAACACTTCGCCTTGTCGCCGGACAAATTTCACGCGGAGTGCGTGGCACGCGGCAAGGAACACCCGCACTGCATGTTGGCTACTTCCACGCATGACACCAAGCGCAGCGAGGACGTCCGCACACGCATCGCCGCGCTGTCGGAACTGCCCACAGAATGGCGCAAGGCGCTGCGCCGCTGGCAGACGACCAACCGCCGTCACAAAACCGCGATCGAAGGCGAGTCCGCGCCCGATGCGAATGAGGAACACCTCATTTATCAAACGCTGCTCGGTTCCTGGCCGCTGGAGCCGCTGGATAAGGCTGGGCGGGCTGAGTACATCGCTCGCATTCAGGAATACCTCATCAAGGCGATCAAAGAAGCCAAGGTGAACAGCAGTTGGGTGCAGCCGAACGAGGAGTGGGAGGGCGCAGTGCGCGAGTTCGTGGCGAAAATTCTGCGCCCAGGCGCGAATCGTTTCCTCACCGACTTTGCCACGCTCGCGGAGCAGATCGCGCAGCTTGGTGCGGTCAATTCACTCTCCCAAACCGTGCTCAAAGCCACGGTGCCGGGCATGCCGGATTTTTATCAAGGCACCGAATTGTGGGACTTCAGTCTCGTGGACCCCGACAACCGCCGTGCGGCGGATTACGCTGCACGCCGTGCGGCGCTCGCTTCGCTCGATCAGGCCGAACCAGCGGCGCTGCTGCAAAACTGGCGCGATGGCCGGATCAAGCTGCACATCACCCACAAGCTGCTGAATTTCCGCCGTGCGCATGCCGCATTGTTCAAACAGGGGAATCACACGACGCTCGAAATGGCAGGTGAGTTCACAGACTTCTGCATCGCCTACATGCGCCAGCTTGAGAATGAGGCGCTGCTCATCGTCATTCCCCGTCTCACCGCCCGTCTTGGCTTTCCGCCCGTGGGGGATGTCTGGCGTGACACCGTGGTGAACTGGCCCGGCGGTCTGGTGGGCAGAAGCGCACGAGACCTGTTCACCGGCGCTTCGTTCACCTTTGGCGATTCTCCTTTGCTGGTCCGCGAAGTACTCAAGACTCTGCCCTTGGCGGCACTCGTGATCGAGTGAACGCCTGACTGCCCCGGCAGATCACTTGTGCAGCGCGTTCAGTCGATAGTCGAGATCGTGGGCGGCGCTGATGAGCGCGAGATGGGTGAACGCCTGGGGGAAATTGCCCAGGTGCTCACCACGGGGGCCGAGCTGCTCGGAGTAGATCCCGAGGTGGTTGGCGTATCCCAGGTTCTTTTCGAAAATGAAGCGCGCCTTCTCGATGTCGCCCGCTCGGGACAGGCACTCCACGAACCAGAAGGAGCACATCGAAAACGTGCCTTCGCTGCCGGAAAGACCGTCCGGCGTGCCTTTGACGGTGTTGTAGCGATGGACCAGTGAATCCTCGACCAGCGATTCCTCGATGGCCTTCAAGGTGCACAGCCAGCGCGGATCGGTCGGGCTGATGAATTTGACCAGCGGCATCAGCAGGCAGGAGGCGTCCACGGCGTCGGAGCCCTTGTGCTGCACAAAGGCGGCACGCTTGGGACACCAGTGGCTATCATAGACCTCATGGTAGATCTCGTCACGGATCTTATACCAGTGCTGAAGAGGTGCGGGGAACGAGCGATCCTGCGCGATACGGATGGCGCGATCCACCGCCACCCAGCACATGACCCGTGAATAGGTGAACTCCTGCCTGCCTCCGCGCACCTCCCAGATGCCCTCGTCCGGCAGTCGCCAGTTTTTGCAGACGAACTCCACCAGACGTGACAGATGCATCCAGAAGTCATGCGAGATGGGGGTGCCATGCTTGTTGTAGATATAGACGGAGTCCATCAGCTCCCCGTAGATGTCGAGCTGTAGCTGGCCGTGCGCTCCATTGCCGATGCGCACCGGTGCGGAGCCCTTGTAGCCCTCGGAATGAAGGAGAATCCGCTCGGTCAGATCGTGACTGCCATCGATCGCATACATGAGCTGTAGCGAGCCATCAGGATTTATCTCGCGGCAGCGTTTTTCGACCCAGCCCATGAACGCCGCTGCCTCGTTGGTGTAACCCAGGCGCATGAGACCGTACAAAGTGAATGAGGCATCGCGAATCCAGGTGAACCGGTAGTCCCAGTTCCGCTCTCCGCCGAGCTCCTCCGGCAGGCCGAAGGTCGGTGCCGCGATGATGGATCCATGCTGATGTGAGGTGAGCAGCTTCAGCGTGAGCGCGGAACGGTTCACCATCTCACGCCAGCGGCCGCGGTAGGTGGACTTGCTCACCCAGCTGCGCCAGAAATTCATCGTCTCCTTGAACACCCCGGCGATGTAGTCCGGGCCGGCCGAGGCCGTCTCATGCCACGCCGCCACGTCCTCAAAGATGAACGAGGCCGTCTCCCCCTGGCTCAGCGTGAAGTCGGCGACGACAGCGCCGCCTTCAATACGCAGCGGCACGTCGGCCCGCAGACGCACCACGGTTTTGTCATCGCCTTTGCTGGTGAAAATCATCACGCTATCACGTTCCTCGATGCGGTGGACGGCGCGGCCGTAGTCAAACGCCGGGGCGCAGACCATGTGGAAGTGGACTTCTCCCCGGACGGTCTTGGCGCGGCGGATGAGCTGGTGCCCGTGCCGCTTCTCCGCCACCGGCATGAAGTCCGAGACCTCGGCGACGCCGTCGCCCGAGAGAAAGCGCGTGAGGAGAATGTTGGTGTCGGGCAGGTAGATCTGCCTGTGCTTCGCATTGTTGAAGCGTGGTGCCAGCTTGAACCGGCCGCCCTTTTGATCATCCAGCAGGGCCGCGAAGACGGAAGGCGAATCAAGCGCGGGAAGCACATGAAGTCGATCGAACCGTCCATCCCGACGAGGGCGACGGTGTGGAGGTCGCCGACGACTCCGTAGTTTTCGATGGGTTGGTAGCTCATGATTAAAAGCGCGATCGGGATGAGGGATCCGGTTCATCCTTGGACGCAATGCCTGACGAGATCAAACGACCGTTGCACCTGTCAGGACGCCGGAATGCCATTCTCCTGCGATGCTGAACCCGCCTGCTGGTGTGCCGCACGCTTTCAGCGTTGCTTCAGGGCGCCTCTGTCAGCTACCGCATCCCGACCTCTTCTTGCGAATCGTTGCTGTCAGCCAGTTGCACTCTGACCCCGTTTCCACCCGTTTCCACGTTTCCTTGGTTAGTCTGACCCCGTTTCCTTGGTTAGTCTGACCCCGTTTCCTTGGTTAGTCTGACCCCGTTTCCTTGGTTAGTCCCATACAGTGACGTGTGAATAGCTTCCGTCTTTCTCAAATGCTATCCCGAGCTTGTCGAGAAAGGGGCGACCGCCGATTCTCTGTCCGAGATCGATCTGATATACCAAATACACTTCAGCGGCGTTGAGGTAAGCCTTGTCGGTCACGCCCGGCGGTCCAAGTAGCTCTTGTGCCTGTTTCTCTGTTGGGCGCCGCTCCTGAAGGACGCGGACAATGTCGCGATACATACGACCCCGTGTAAAGGCATCTCCCTGCCGCCATTCTTGCTGGTCAAACGGAATTTGTGGTGGAGTTCGGCGCAGCAGGGCATATCGAGCGTCGAGATACCAACCACCACCGAAGATCGCGGCGCTGATTAAGAATCCAGCGAGTCCTGATAAGAAGCGCGACATGGTAAAGGGCCTAACGTAGGGAAACGGGGTCAGGGTGCAACTGGCTGACAGATTGATCATGGTGTGGGTGCATCGGATTCCTTCAAAAAGGTCTTCATCGTCTCGGGAACCATTCCCAGCGCACGCTTTCCGTCAAGCCTGCGCCACTGCTGGCGGACGTGGGCAGGGGGCAACTGCATGACCGCATGCTTGTTTGTCCATTTGTTGCACGCTCAACCCGTTTCCCCGGCTGATTTCAGCTCACTCGGTCATGTCAGCAATGATGATCCCGGTTGCTGGGGTTCTTCACAATTTGAGCCTGGATTTTCATCCAAGCTCTCAACTATCGACCCCTGACCCTTCCTGCTCGATGGAAGGCTCACGCCATCCTCTACGAGAGGCGGCGGGCGCGGGGCGGGGTGTAGAGGCAGGCGTCAGCATGCCTTCGGGCGCTTTGGCGACGCTCGATGGAAGGCTCACGCCATCCTCTACGAGAGGCGGCGGGCTGGCGCGGGGCGGGGTGTAGAGGCAGGCGTCAGCATGCCTTCGGGCGCTTTAGTGCCCTGGTAGGCCTGAAACGCCCGTTTTCCTGCCGTAAGCATGGCGCGGGCAAACTCGCAAAAGATGACTGGCATTATGACCGGGCGGACGAATGCTGGTATCGCGCCTGAAAGGAATGCATTGTTTGCGCATTATTGAGCTAAATCGTTGGATTTGAGGGGTTTCAATCGAGCGGTGATTCGGTTAAATGCTCAAATGGAGCAGTTTTTTCCCAAAAAGAGAGCATTTCCGGTCGCTTAGAAGGCATTCTAGCCGACCATGAATGCATTCTAGCCGACCATGAATGCTTTCTAGCCGACCATGAATGCTTTCTAGCCGACCATGAATGCTTTCCAGCCGACCGTGAATGCTTTCCAGCCGACCATGAACGCTTTCCAGCCGACCATGAATGCTTTCCAGCCGACCATGAATGCTTTCTAGCCGACCTTGAATGCCTTAGCTGCGGCAAGGAATGCTTTCGACGGGGCAGGGAAAGGTCTCTTTTTGACGGGGATTGACGACGCGGGCGGATCGTATCCGAGCGGCCCTAAACGAGTTCGAGAATATTTCTGGGCAAAAACCCGCACGGCCCCAGTTCCGGCCCGTTCGCGTCAATCAAACAATTCAAATCAATCCTCTGGTATGGCT
>Ga0209284_10004086_pt1 | contig 16873 bp, 10 predicted proteins | sample FRY03_FD_187211 | JGI IMG/M metagenome (GOLD analysis project Ga0209284, IMG submission 187211) | Freshwater microbial communities from Lake Fryxell liftoff mats and glacier meltwater in Antarctica - FRY-03 (SPAdes) (version 2) | ecosystem: Environmental > Aquatic > Freshwater > Ice > Glacier... | reverse complement strand
CACTTGCCGCAAAAGCGTATGCATTTATCAAACGTCGTGGATACGTTATACCTGAAGATGTGCGTGCAATTTGTCATGATGTATTGCGCCACCGAATTGGTCTTACCTACGAAGCTGAAGCCGAAAATATCACTACTGAACACATCATTTCAGAAATTCTTAATAAGGTTGAAGTTCCTTGATTTTGTATGAAAGTTTAATAATTCACAAATTCATAAACCCACCACCTAATTTCTAAAGTGGATCAAAAAGAACTCCTTAAAAAAGTACGTAAACTCGAAATAAAAAGTCGCGGTCTTTCTTCGCAGCTATTTTCGGGACAATATCACAGTGCCTTCAAAGGACGAGGAATGTCGTTTTCTGAGGTACGTGAATATCAGCCGGGCGATGACGTTAGAACGATCGACTGGAATGTTTCTGCCCGCCTAAATCATACGTATGTAAAGGTTTATGAAGAAGAACGTGAGCTGACGATTATGTTAGTGGTCGATGTGAGCGGCTCGAACGATTTTGGAACTCAGGTTCAAATGAAACGTGAGTTGGTCACCGAACTCTGCGCGGTATTGTCCTTCTCTGCGATGCAGAACAACGATAAGATTGGAGTAATCTTCTTTAGCAATCAAATTGAGAAGTACATTCCACCTAAAAAAGGGAAATCTCATGTGTTAAGAATTATTCGTGAGTTGATTGATTTTCAGCCTCAAAATCATAAAACGGATATTTCTCAAGCACTCAAATTTCTCACAAATGTTTTGCGCAAGCGTTGCACGGCTTTTATTCTTTCCGATTTTATCGCGACAGACTATGAAAATGCCATGAAGCTTGCCAATAAAAAGCATGATGTTGTTGCCCTTCGGGTGATTGACCCACGCGAACAAAGTATTCCCGACGTTGGATTAATGAAGTTGAAGGATGCCGAAAGTGGCGAAACAATTTGGGTTGATACATCTGACCGTAATGTTAGAAAGGCTTTTGAAATTCATTCCAAAAAGATGGATGATCAAAGCAAATTGATTTTTAGTCGCGCTGGAGTTGATGCCGCGCAATTGCATACCGATCGAAGCTATATTCAACCCTTAAGTAACTTATTTAAACGCCGCGGTTCGAGATGAGACAGATAACCGCCATACTATTGCTTCTATCAGGTTTAGGACTTACCGCTCAAACAGTAAACTTAAATCCTGACCATAAACGTTTCAGGCTAGGAGAAAAAGTTCAACTTGAAATCAAGACAGTATCACCTGCAACTAAAAAAGTAGTTTGGCCTGTTTTGAAGGACTCTCTGGGTTCTCATTTTGATATTCTTGGTATAGGTCCAATTGATACGTTAAGCGACCCTTCTGATAAGGAATTAAGCCTGAGTCAGAAAATAGAAATTACTTCGTTCGACAGTGGTAGTCACCAAATTCCTGCACTTCCATTTTTGTTTATCAGCGGAAGCGATACAGATTTCGTAAACGCAGATCCTTTGTCTTTCTCGGTTTTAACCGTTCCGGTGGATACGACCTTAGCTATCAAAGATATTCGCGGAGTTGTGGATGTTCCTTTTGAAATTGGCGATTACATTCCTTGGATTTTAGGTGGTTTGGCGCTACTTGCCATGTTAATTGGTGGCATATTTTGGTGGAAACAACGCAAACAACCTGAAAAGCCTAAAGTCCCAGTTAAGTTAATTCCCGCATGGGAACGCGCTATTGCCCAGCTTGAAGTTGTGGATAGAGAAGCAGCATGGCGGCAATCGAAATTCAAAATTTATTACTCTGGAATCACGGATACAATTCGTGCTTATCTCGAAGAGCAATTCAAAATGCCAGCCTTAGAATCTACAACCGACGAAATTCTTGGTTTGGTAAAACAACGTCAGTTTAGCGCTGATATTCAATCGAAACTCCGAGAAATACTGCTAGTTGCCGATTTGGTGAAGTTTGCCAAAGATGTTCCTCTTGAGCATACGCATCAACGAAGCATGCAATTGGCAAAGGAAATTATCTTGGAAACTCGTCCTCAACCAAGCATTGAACCCGAGCGAAAGGAGGAAGGCAATGTTTGATCTGAATGGATTAAGACTTCCACCTCTTGGTGAACTAAGTTTTGCTCATCCATGGATGTTCCTGCTATTGCTCAGCATTCCCGCACTAGTTATTTGGTACATCGCCAAAGGCAGAAAACAAAAGCCAGAACTGCAAGTTTCGACCTTAACTGCCTTTAAAAATCGCCATACATCCGCAGTTGTGCGTCTTCTGCATGTTCCTTTTATATTACGTTGTTTAAGCATCTTATTCATTGTCACTGCGATAGCTCGTCCTCAAACCAAACTTGCTTGGCAAGATATGAGCGCCGAAGGAATTGATATCGTCATGGCGATGGACCTTTCGCCAAGTATGTTGGCGAGAGATTTTAAGCCTAACCGATTAGAGTCAGCCAAAGAAGTTGCCACCACATTTATCGATGGTCGTCCAAATGATCGAATTGGATTGGTAGTTTTTTCCGGCGAAGCATACACACAATGTCCACTCACGATTGACCATTCTGTATTAAAGAACCTCTTAAACGATGCTGCTCCTGACTTTTTACCCGACGGAACAGCAATCGGAATGGGTTTGGCAACTTCGGTGAATCGCTTGAAAGAGAGCAAGGCAAAAAGTAAAGTCATCATACTTATTACCGATGGTGAAAATAACGTTGGTTCTGTTTCTCCATTAACCGCGGCAGAAATTGCTCAACTATACGGAATTCGTGTTTATACAATTGGAGTTGGTTCTCGTGGAATGGCGTATTCACCTGCATATCGCTATCCTAACGGGGAATTTGCGTTTGATTACGTTGAAGTGAGAATCGATGAACCTTTGTTAGAGAAAATTGCCTCAATGACTGATGGACAGTATTTTAGAGCGACTAATAACAAAGGCTTAGCAGATATTTACAAGAAGATTGATGAGCTCGAAAAGACACGTTTCGATGTGACTGAATTTAAGAAAATGCGTGAGGAGTTTTGGCTGTTTGCCTTTCTCGGGGCTGTTTTCCTTTTGCTCGAGTGGTTTATGAGAAATACTTTATTGCGTTCTATACCCTGACAGATGTTTCAATTTGGATATCCAATATTTCTTTGGGGAATCTTAGTCATTCCAATCATGTGGTTCTTGTTCGCAGCAAGAATGTCATGGAAACGCAAGGCTATTCGTCGCTACGGCGATTACGAATTGGTGAAGCGTTTAATGCCCGATTTTTCACCGGGTAAACTAAGAACACGCTTTTTTGTCATTCTTACTGCTTGGCTCCTTTTAATAATCGGTTTAGCTAACCCTCGTATAGGCTCTAAATATGAGGAAGTTAAACGTCAAGGAGTCGACTTAATTATAGCCTTAGATGTTTCCAATAGTATGTTGGCTGAAGACCTTCGACCTAACAGATTAGAGCGCGCCAAACAAGCTGTCTCTAAGTTATTAGATAAATTTGGTGATGATAGGATTGGGATTGTTGTTTTTGCGGGAGAAGCATCCTTGCAATTGCCATTTACCTCTGATTATGCCGCGGCGCGGATGTATTTATCGACGGTAACAACGGAAAGTATCCAAATGCAGGGAACCTCGATTGGACGGGCTATTCAGATTTCGATGCGAAGCTTGCCGAGAGACAAAGGACGAAGTAAGGCAATTATTGTCATCAGTGATGGTGAAGATCATGAGGCTGAGGCAATTGCTGAAGCAAAAGCAGCGAAGGAATCAGGTGTAATTGTTCATACGTTAGGAATAGGTTCGGAGCAAGGCGCTCCAATTCCACAAATGAAAGATGGTCGCCTGGCGGGATATAAAACGGATGCAAACGGTAGCACAGTTATTACTCGAATGAATCCTCAAATGTTAAAAGAAGTGGCAACTGCCGGAGGAGGAAAGTTTGTTCAATCTACTGGCGGAAATGTTGGATTAGAGGATTTGTTTACCGAAATAAACGCCATGCAGAAATCCGATTTTGGCACCAAGACATTCACTGATTATGAAGACCGATTTCAGTTTTTCCTCCTACCTGCTTTGCTATTACTGATTGTTGAACTATTAATCAGCGAACGCCGAAGTAGAATTTCAAAGAAGGTAGATCTATTTAACAGTAAAAAGAGCAAAGCATGAAGTTAAAAAGCTTGTTGATATTGCCCCTTTACTTATTTGCATTGAGCTATGCTGTAGCGCAATCTGATGCAAGTTATTTTCGAAAAGGGAATGAGCAATACAAGGATGGGAAATACAATGAAGCCGAGATACAATACAGGAAAGGCCTAGAGAAAAATAAAGATTCTTGGACCGGGCAATACAATCTTGCCGATGCCTTGTACAAGCAAGAAAAATATAAAGAGGCTTCTGTATTACTCGATTCTTTGGCAAAGCGGACAAAAAATCCGAAGCAAATGTCGTCGGTGTATCATAACTTGGGGAACTCCTTGCTAAGAGAAAAAGCCTACGAAGAAAGTATCGACGCGTTTAAAAAATCTTTAAAGCTTGATCCTGAAGCTGAAGATTCTCGCTACAATCTTTCGTATGCCTATAAAATGCTAAAGAAGCAACAGGAACAACAACAACAGCAGCAGCAACAGAAGAAACAAGAGAAAAAAGAAGAAAACAAGGAACAAAAACAGGAAGAACAGAAAAAACAAAATATCAATCAACAAGAAGCCGAACGAATGCTTGATGCGCTTAATCAGCAAGAAAAGCAGTTGAGAAAAAATCAACAAAAGAAAGAAAAGCGCGAAGGTGTCGGCGGAGCTGGAAAAGACTGGTAATTGGAAATATGAAACGTATATTATTCATCATAGCATTTGTCCAAGTGGCCTTTTTGGCCGGAGCTCAGGAAATCAAATTTTCCGGAGTTTCTTCGCACTCAAAAGTGGCTGTTGGTGAGCAATTTAGAATCACATACTCTATTAACTCCAATGCATCAGGTTTTCAATCTCCAGATCTGAGAGATTTTAACGTGCTTTCAGGGCCAAATCAAAGCTCGAGTGTTCAAATAATGAACGGTGCATTCGCTCAGACCTTAAGCTATTATTACATTTTATCAGCAAAGAAAGAAGGAAAATACACGATTGATCCTGCTGTTATTACTATTGGAAACGGTCGAATTCAATCGAATTCAATCATCGTTGAGGTAGGTAAATCAAGCCAAAAGTCAAATCCTGCGGCTACTAGTGCGAATCCAAACCCAACCCAAACCCAAGCTAGTACAAACACTTCCGACCGAATTTTCATTCGCGCCATTGTCAATAAATCGAGTGTTTTTCTTGGCGAGTCGGTCTCTGTAACCTACAAGCTTTACTCGAAATACAACCAAATCAACTTCTCCGATCTAAAATTCCCAACATTCAATGGATTCTATACCGAAGAAATTGAAATGGGAAAAAACGATAAGTTAGAAGTTGAAGAATACAATGGCTCAAACTGGTATACAGCTGAACTAAAGCGCTCATTACTCTTTCCCCAAAAAAGTGGAAGACTCGAAATTCCTGCGCTTGAGGCAACTTGCTTAGTGAGAGAAAAAACTCAATCGGGGCAAAATTTCTTTGATCAGATGTTCGGTGGTGGATACCGCGATGTATCCGTGAAAATTAAAAGTCAACCGCATAATCTAGAAGTACTTGCACATCCAAATAATGGAAAACCTGCCGATTTTAATGGAGCAGTTGGAGCATTCAAAGTGGAAGCCTCTGTCGATAAAGACAACATTAAATCTGGAGATGCCATTACATATAAAGTAGAAGTTAGTGGTAATGGAAATCTAAAACTACTCGAAGCACCAAAACTCGATTTTCCTGTCGAGTTTGAAGCTTATGATCCGCAGTTGAAAGACAATATCCGCGCGAGCGAGTCTGGCACAAACGGAACCAGAACGTTTGAATATTTGCTCATTCCAAGGGCAGGAGGCAAGTACAAACTTGGTCCATTTACGTATTCGTTTTTCTCTACCTCGAAGAAGGCATATCAAACTATCACACTTCCGTCAATTGATATAAGTGTTGCTAAAACAGTTGGAGATCAAGTTGTTACTAATCGCTCTGGAACGGGTTCTTCACCAAAACAATTAGCATCCGACATAAAATTCATTAAGCTCCAAACTCCTGATTTAAAGCCAATTGACTCTGAACCATTCTTCCTTTCAATTCCATTTTATTCCTTATCAGCACTGCCACCATTAGCTTTAATTTTATTGTTAGTGGTGCGTAGTAGAAATGCTGATAGAAGTTCAAATAAATCACTTTATCGTCAAAAAGAGGCAGGAGGAATGGCCCAAAAACGCCTGAAGCACGCTGGTGAATTGCTCAAAACGAATAATAAAGACTCGTTCTACGAAGAAATATTTAGAGCACTTTACGGATATTTAGGCGATAAACTACAAATCCCTCAAGCGCAATTGAGCAAAGAATTCGTAGCTGAAAAATTACTAATCAAATCTGTTCCAAGTGCTGATATTAAAGAGTTAGAGCGACTCTTATCAACCTGCGAATTTGCCCGTTTCGCACCTGGAGCTGAATTAAATATGAGCAAAGTTTACGACGATACCCGCGCACTAATCACATCCATGGAAAAGTACCTGAAAGCATGAAAAAGCAGATTCTTCTCCTGATAACTTTATTTTCAGCTTTTCAACTGTTAGCCACTCCGGCACAAGACAATGTAATAAAAGCTTCGGAAGCATATAAGAAGAACGATTTTGCTCAGGCAATTTTGCTCTATCAGCAGGTTCTTGAAGAATCAAAAGAACATGCGCCAGAGGTGTATTTTAATTTAGGAAACGCCTATTACAAGGTTACCGATTATCCTAATGCGATTCTTAATTATGAGCGCGCAACTAAGTTGGCTCCCGCCGATGAAGACATTCTTTTCAACCTGAGTCTTGCCAATCAAAAAATCGAAGATCATATCGAACCTGTGCCCGAACTTTTCTATATCCGCTGGTTTAAAGGAATTCGAAATCTTGGCGATCAAGATGTATGGGCGATTTTGTTTTTAGTAGTATTTTCGGCTGCCTTTGGAATGTTGATGCTGTATTTTCAAGCAAATTCTTCCAGTAAAAAACGACTTGGATTTTACAGCTCTCTAGGTCTTTTCGTGTTTTCGGCTTTTGTCTTAACGTTAGCGTTTTCAATGCATTTAAAACAGTCGAATCACAATGAAGCAATCGTATTCTCTGGCTCAGTTTCCGTAAAAAGCTCACCAGTTGAAGCGGGAACAGGTCTTTTTGTAATTCACGCTGGAACGAAAGTTAAGATTACGGATGAATTAGGCGACTGGCTGCGTATTCGCATTGCCGACGGGAATGAAGGCTGGATACTTTCCTCAGATTTAGAAAGGATTTAGTAAAGAGCAAGATGCGATCGAATTGCTCCCAACTTAACATCCTTACACGTGTAATTTTTTAAGCGAAACTGTCATAAATACGCTCAACTAAACTTCTTGCACTCGCGTAAACAAACGTGATGTTACAAGAAAGATATAGTGCGCTGAGTGTTTTTCGTGGGAGCCTGAAGGCTGACCTACGATTTATCTTATTGATGCTTGTTTGCAGCCTCGCGGCAACGGATGCTTTCTCACAATCAGCTCGATTCAATAATTGGTATTTTGGCAATACTGCTGGAATCACCTTCACATCTGGTTCTCCCGTGGCATTAACGAATGGCGCTTTATCAACCACCGAAGGTTGCGCTTCCATTTCAGATGCTGCCGGTAACTTAATGTTTTATACAAACGGTATCAACGTATATAACAGAAACCACGTCTTAATGACGAACGGAACTGGCTTAACGGGACATCAATCTTCAACGCAATCGGCTATCATTGTTCAAAAACCCAATAGCGTTAACATCTATTACATTTTTACAGCTGACGCGGATAACGGACCAAATGGAATTCGTTATTCTGAAGTTGATATGAATCTTTCAGCCAGTTTAGGCGCTGTTACTGCGAACAAAAACATTACACTTCAAACTCCTTCTTGTGAGAAAATAACTGCCGTCCGTCATTGCAATAATCGCGATGTTTGGATTGTAACGCATGATTGGGGAACTAATGGATTTCGTGTTTATTTGGTAACTCCAACAGGAGTAAACACAACACCCGTTACAAGTAATACTGGTTCTACTATATCAGGTATTGCTCAGTCTGCTTATGGTCAACTAAAAGCAAATTCAGACGGTAATAAGCTTTTAGCAGGTTACTACGGTTTTGGCGGAACTAACGGAGTTAACAAATTTGAACTTTACGATTTTAACAATACAAATGGTGTTGTTAGTAACGGTTATACATTAGCCACAGAAACAGGAGCTTACGGTTGTGAGTTTTCGCCTAACGGCCGATTGGCTTATGGTGCAACCAATCAAGGTCGCTTGGTTCAGTTTGACTTATGCGCCGGTTCAATTGCTGCCGTTCAAGCATCCAAATTTCTGATCGGAGCTCTTGGCCCATTTATAGGTTCATTGCAGCTAGGACCTGACGGGAAATTGTATATATCTCGAAACTCTACTTCACTATCAGTAATCAATAATCCAAACGTATTTGGAGCAGGCTGTAATTATGTAAATGCTGCTATTTCATTGGCAGGAAGAAGTTCAAGTATGGGATTGCCAAACATGGCTTCCTTTTATATTCGTCCTGAAACTCCTCCATTTACCTATGCTGCAAATTGCACCAATGTAAGTTTTACTGCGCCTTCTGTCAGCGTGAGCTCAAACTCTTGCTCAAATGCTGCGAACGCTATTCAAGGTGCTAACTGGAACTTTGGTGATCCTGCATCCGGCGCAGCCAATACATCAACCGTAATAAATGCAACACATACATTTAGTGCAACTGGAACATATTCGGTTCGCTTAATTCTAAACCTTGGTTGCTACAATGATACATTAACTCAATCTGTCACGGTTAGTGGCTTTGGAATTACCACGACAGCAACAGCTGCAACCTGCGGTGCGTCAAACGGAACCGCCAACGTAACACCTGCCATTGCTGGAACATACACGTATGCTTGGTCGAATGGAGCATCAACTGCAACCGCAACTGGCTTGTCCGCAGGAAATTATACAGTTGTAGTATCCTCATCGAGTGGTTGTACAGCCAACGGATCAGTTATCGTTACTTCAGGCGGCTCTACAACAGCAGTCATCACGCCAACAAATGTAGCTTGCAACGGACAATCAACAGGCTCAGCAACAGTGGTCCCATCTGGGGGATTAGCGCCTTTCACCTATTCATGGTCTAACGGAGCAATTACAGCAACAGCATCAAACCTATCCGCAGGAAATTACACAGTAACAGTTACTGATGCATCATCTTGTTCGGCAACTCAAAGTGTTACGATAACTCAGCCAACGGTATTGGCAGCAACAACTTCAGTGGCTCCAACTTCGTGTGCCGTTTCTACAGGAAGCGCCACAGTAGCCGCATCTGGAGGAACTACACCATACACCTATTCATGGTCTAATGGAGCTACCACAGCAAGCGCATCTGGCTTATCAGCTGGAACTTACACGGTAACAGTTACAGATTCTCGTGGATGCACGATTAGCCGACCTGCAGTTATTGTTCAGCCTCCAGCTATGGCAGGATCTATTACTGCAACTCAAGTTACCTGCAATGGAGCTGCAAATGGTGTAGCAACTGCAATAATTACCGGCGGAACTGCACCATTAACTTATTCATGGAGCAATGCCGCAACCGGAAGTTCAATCTCAAATTTAAATCCCGGCACATACACGTTAACCATAACGAGTGCTAATGGATGTAATCTAACACTTAGCACAAACATTACGCAACCTGCTGCTATTACTGCAACAATGAGTGTTACACCAGCAACATGTTTAACCCCTACAGGCTCTGCATCAGTTGTTGCTAGCGGCGGATCAGCTCCTTATTCTTATGCTTGGTCTACTGGAGCAACAACCGCTTCCGTTTCAGGATTAGCTGGTGGTGTGTACAATGTAGTTGTTACTGCATCTAATGGTTGCACAGGAGCTGGAACTGCAACAATCACATCGGGAGGTTCAACCTCTTTAAGTGTTACCACAACAAATGCGACTTGCAACGGCACTGCCAATGGAACTGCAACAGCTGCAGGATCTGGCGGATCGGCACCTTATACTTACTTGTGGAGTAACGGAGCTACAGGTGCACTTGCATCAGGCTTAATAGCAGGAAATTATTCAGTAACAGTGACTGATGCAGCTTCATGCACGGCATCTCAAACATTGGTAATAGGTCAACCCAGCGCATTAACTGCAACTGCAAGTGCGGCAGCACCCTCATGTTCTTCAACAACAGGAAGTGCCTCAGTTACCGCAATTGGTGGTACAGCCCCATATTCATACATCTGGTCAAATGGTTCAACCGCAACTTCTGCGAATGGATTAAGTGCTGGCAATCATACTGTTACCATTACAGATGCAAGAGGATGTACCGCAACACGCACAGTGACCGTTGTTCAGCCAGCCGCTTTATCTGGAACAATTACAACAACTCCAATCACATGCAATGGAGCTGCAAACGGCGCTGCGACAGCATCCGTAAGTGGTGGAACATCTCCATATACTTATGCGTGGAGCAATGGTGGAACTACTTCTTCAATCAACAACCTAAATTCTGGTGCACTAACCTTAAATGTGACTGATGCAAATGGTTGTTCTGTATTATTAAATACTAACATTACTCAAGCTGCTGCCTTAGTAGCTACGGTTACTGTGAATGCTGCAACCTGCACAGGAAGTGGATCTGCAACAGTTTCAGCAACAGGAGGAAACTCCCCTTACTCGTATGCTTGGTCTAACGGAGCATCTGGTGCCGCTGCAACCGGATTAGCTGGTGGAAATTATTCAGTTATTGCTACTGATGCGAATGGTTGTACAAACACCCAAAATTTTACCATTACTCAACCAGTTGCAATTAGCTTAAGCTTGAGTCCAACGCAAATTACCTGCAACGGGGCTGCAAATGGCAGCATTCAATCTACCGTTTCTGGTGGAACAGCCCCAATTGCTTATTCTTGGAGTAATGGTGCATCAACCTCAAATATTCAAAATCTAAACCCAGGTTCTTATACGTTAACCGTAACGGGTTCTTCGGGCTGCTCTGCATCTCAATCTATCGTTATTACGCAACCTGTTGGGATGAATTTAACCGTGACAAGCTTGCCTGCTACATGTGGTGGAAACGACGGAAGTGCAGCGGTTTCAGTAACGGGAGGTATTGCTCCGATTGCCTATTCTTGGAATACAACACCAATCCAAACATCTTCAACAGCATCTAATTTATCTCCTGGAACATTCATAGTAATTACAACAGACGCCAATGGCTGCACCAATACTGCAAATGCCATCATCCCAAATACAGGTGGTTTAACACTTTCACTTAATGCCGCTGCAATGATTGGTTGTTTCGGAGGTAACGATGGAACTGCCGTTGCAATTGCAAACGGTGGCGCTTCACCATACTCTTATCTTTGGAGTAATGGAGTTAATACGGCAAACGTTAATTCCCTCACAGCGGGATCATATTCTTGCACAGTAACCGATGCAAACGGCTGCACTGCAGGTCAAACGATAACGCTAACGCAACCAAGTCAGGTTATTGCCAACATAACAAGTAGTCCAATTTCATGTTTTTCTGCCAGTAACGGAAGTGCTTCAATAAGCGCCACAGGCGGATTAGCTCCTTACACATATAGCTGGAGTACTGGCGCTTTAACCTCATCAATACAAAATTTAATTGCAGGTAATTACACAGTTACCATTACAGATCAGAACAATTGTAGTGTAAATGAAACCCTAAATTTATTAGCACTTCCACAATTAGTTGTTTTAGCAAATTCTACTGCCTTGTCTTGTGCAAATAGTAACGACGGAGCAGTTACCTTGAATGTTTCAGGTGGAAATCCTCCATACAACAGTTCATGGTCTGATGGCGCAAGCGGAATTTCTCGCGTGGCTATGAATGCAGGAACATATTCTTACACCGTTACGGATGCATCCGGATGCCAAACTGCTGGTTCTGTGGTTGTTTCTGCCCCAGTTCAATTACAATCGGCTTACACAGTTGTTAATGCAACCTGTTACGGTGTAAATGATGGTGGTATTCAGGTAAACACGAGTGGAGGAACAGCTCCTTTTACACATTCTTGGGGTAACGGAATGACTGGCCCAAATATCCTAGGTCTTGCAGCTGGATCATATGCAGCAACGATTACAGATGTAAATGGCTGTCAAACTACATTGAACGCAGTTCTTAATTCCCCCGATTCACTATCATTAACATATTCGGCCACATCATCTACGTGTAGCGGTTCAACTGGCAGTTTGTTGTTTTCAGCCTACGGCGGACAAGCTCCATATTCTTATTCGTTGGATAATGGTACGTTTCAAAACAATCCATTTTTCGGCTCACTAACAGCAGGACTTCATACCATTGTGCTGCGCGATGTTAATCAATGCACAATTACACGAAATGCACTAGTTGGAGCGCCAGTTACGATTGGTATTCAATTAAGTAACATAACTCCAAGCACGTGCAATGGCTTAGCGGATGGAACTGCTCAAGCTATCGTAAGTGGAGGAACAGCGCCATTTATATTTGCTTGGTCTTCCGGGGAATCTGGTGTTCAGGCAAGTCAGTTATTGCCTGGTGCAAATCAGATTACGGTGACTGATGCCGCTGGATGTTCTGCATTTTTAAGTTTCAGTATTTCTGAGCCTTCAGCACTTTCAATGACTTCTACAATTATTCCAGCAACGTGCTATGGCTCTTCAAATGGTAGTGCTCAAGTAAGCATTTCTGGAGGAACGGGTCCATATTCCACTCTGTGGGAAACAGGCGCCATTGGGGCAATTCTTTCGAATGTTCCAGTTGGATATTACGATGTAACCGCTACCGATGCTAATAGTTGCATTGTTTCGGATACCTTATTTGTAACTCAACCTTCTCAACCAATTGTATTACAAACGAGCGTAATTCCGGGCAACTGTGGAAATGGAGCAGGAACAGTATCTGTGACCGCTGTAGGTGGCACCGGCACATTATCTTATTCTTGGAATACAACACCAGCGCAAAACACGCCTACTGCAAACGGATTAACTGCAGGAACATATACGGTTACGGTGACCGATGGAAACAACTGTGCACAAAATTTATCAGCTACTATTTCTCCTTATGCTCCAATTGCTGCAGTTGTTGACTCCGTGAATGCTGCAACGTGTTTTGGAGATACGGATGGAGCTGTTTTCGTTACAGTTTCTGGCGGTGCGCAACCTTATTCGTATCAATATGGAACAGGTCCTCAATCAAGTTTGCCTAGCAATTTAGCAGCAGGAACTTATAACGTAACAATCAATGATATAAATGGATGTAGTGGTTCTATCAATTTTGTTATTCCTCAACCTCCAAGTCTAAATTCTTCGGCAACGGCTCAACATGCAACTTGTTATGGCTTAAGCGATGGTCGTGCATTATTGACTGTTTCTGGTGGTGTTCAACCATATACGTATGCTTGGTCGAATGGAGTTTTTACATCAGCAAACAATGCCATCCCGGCAGGACAATATACCTGCACAATTACCGATGCAAATGGTTGTCAAACAACAGCTTCTACGACAGTAAATCAGCCAGCAGAATTAACCGCATCGTTAGCGCCAATATCACCTGCTTGCAGCGGAATTAATAACGGTTCGATAGCGGCAAATGCAAGTGGAGGAACGGGATTTTATACGTATCAATGGAATACAGGTCAGCAAGCACCAACTATAGATGGTTTAGCTCCTGGAGATTACACGGTAAATATTATCGACCAAAATGCTTGCATGATTCAATTGAACGCATCTCTGCAATCTGCTCAAGCATTTTCAATTGTTGTTTCTGCTGAAGATTCAGTAATTTGTCAGGGAGAACAAACAACAATCACAGCGAGTGCCAGCGGGCTTCACCCTCAATTTAGCTATGTTTGGGAGCATGGAGTTACAGGTTCAACATTAGGTGTCAATCCTCAATCAACTTCTACTTACACAGTTGTAATTACAGATGGGGAAGGTTGTATTGGACGCGATTCATTGGAAATTATGGTTGTGCCGACTCCAACAGCTCAAATTATTGCCGATGATACAACAGCTTGTGCACCATTTTGTGCTAAACTTAGAGCTGAATCACTGACTGCTACCTCATTTAGCTGGACAATTGGTGATAGTATTTATTCTAGTGGAGTTCAAACATTTCCATGCTTCAATGAGCCTGGATTATATTCAGTTCGCCTTGCAATAAAGGATGCAAACGGTTGCAGTGCCTATATTGTTTGGTCAGAACTAATGCATATTTTCCCTAGTCCAGAAGCGGCATTTACGCCAATACCAACACAAACAACCTTAGATCAACCAATCGTAAATTTCGTTGGCGAGAGTCAAGGTGCCAGCGAATACACCTATCAGTTCGGAGATCCAGCAAATAGTTCGGTGATGCTTGGTAATGCAGCATTCTCCTATAGAGATACTGGTTCATTCGAAGTGACATTGCAAGTTGGAAACGAATTTGGTTGCACCGATAAAGCAGTTCATACCATTCACATAGGTGGCTTCAAAGCATTTTATTTACCAAAAGCGTTCACACCTAATGCAGATGGATTAAACGACGTGTTCATGCCTAAAGCAAGTGGTTTTGCGGAAGAAGGCTTTGAAATGCGCATTTTCGACCGTTGGGGGCATGAAGTATTCTTCTCAAACGATTGGGATAAAGGCTGGGATGGAACTGTGAATGGTCGCCCAGTGCCTGTTGACTTATACGTTTGCAAAGTTAAATACTTCGACAAACAAGGCAATGGGAACGATCATATTAGCGCCGTTACTGTGACGGAATAAGACTAAGTGTCTAGAGACAGACTCTATTTAGTGTCTGTCCACAGAGTCAGGAGTTTGAACTATAGAGGCTTCTGATTAGGCGCATGAAGGCCGAAAAAGCGCAGTTTACTTTTGTAAATGAGCATTTTTCGGACTAGTGCAACGACATCAGGAGACTCTATAGACAAACTCTAATTACGTATATGTTAGAGTGTTTAATTTTTCATATACTGTTCATGATTTTGACCAGATTGAATGCATCTCAAATTATTTTTTTTATTATTTCCTCGAATTTGGCTTAGCCAATAATAGGCCATCTGTTTCGTTAAAATCTTGCGTCGTACTTCCGAAAGCATATCTCTAACAGTCCAATTTTTACCGAAAGCATATCTGTATTAGTCCAATTACATTTGACTAAACAGCTATTGCATCGGCATTATACTATAAAATTTCGGGGTAAATTTTAAACTGTCTTGGTATTAAATACTCTTGTTTTGCATTTGATTTGTTTCTGACTTTTTGAGTTAGCCCTACTTATAATCGGGAACAGCAAAGTTTAAACTGCAGATTAATAAGGTCTTATGTAAAAATAGAGCCTTTTAGTAAACCTATTTTATTCATTTCTGTTTTTTATTCAGCGTTAGTTTGATTTAGGTTTTGGGGCAGGTTTAGTGCCTGCTCCGAAGCTTAAATATTTGAAGGCGTGCTTAATCTCCACAATAAACTTTGGAAAATTCGTCTAGAAGTATTCAGGCCAATCAAAAGTATAATTTTTTGAAATCCTCCAAATAATTCAGATACTGATTTTCTAATTATCGTTTTTGCAGCGTTAAATTCCACTTCAGATTCTGATAATTCAACCACCCTTTTTAATGTTTTTAATAAATGAGTTTTCTGAGCTTGAAGATGACTCCCTGGAATCCTAATCAAACAATTTATCAAGGGGACAAGTAGTTTTATTTCTTTTCCAGTAGATGATTCTGGGTAAACTCGGTACAGGAGCAGAGCTTCTTGGATGCCCTGCATTTGGTATCCTTCCGCAAGAAGTCGAGTCCATAAAAAGTAATCTTCACAATTTTGAATATCTAAATCTTCAGGAAAGGCACCCGCTTCTTCAAGCACTGACTTTTTTACTAGAACGGTCGATGTTGGAATCCTGTTCTGAGCGTGAAATAATTGCACGCCCTCATTTCCTTGATATATTTTGTTTTCAATCCCAAATCGATGATCTCGCCTTGACATATCGTTTTCAAGACAAATATATCCGTCTGTAAAGCTTAAATCGGAATTTAGTTCAATCGTTTTTGTAAGCTGAACTTCTAGTTTGTTTGGCATCCAAATGTCATCTGCATCTAAAAATGCTATCCATTCGCCTTTAGCATGTTTAATTCCATTGTTTCTCGCTTTGCCTTGCTTACCATTTGCTTGGCGGATCAATTTGATTCTAGAGTCATTTGCTGCAAAAGATTCAACTAAAGAGGCTATTTCATCAGTTGAACCATCATCAACTACAATCAGTTCCCATGCGGTATAACTCTGACTCTTAATAGAATCCAGGGTTTCTGGAAAATATTCCGCAGCATTAAATGCAGGCATTATTATAGAAACCATTTCCGACATAGATTTTAAGGTAGGAATTTTTCTATTCTTTTCTGTTTCTTCCAGGAGTGAAAGTGTTCTGTAGGGGAAAATGGAAAGTGAGTAGTGAGAATTTTATTGATAATTTTCTCATCCAGACTCAAATGATTGGCTAACAGTATTTTGTTGAAACGACCTTCGTGAGGAGTATCGGCCTCATAAAATTTGAATGGTTGTCCGTTCGTGGCGATGTAATAACCGTATTGGATAGCCGCCATTCTTGAAAGTGGAGGTAAATCTTTTTTTAATAATTCAATGATTTCTTCGTGGGTTTCAGGTTCGTACGTAGCTCCCATACCACGGTATAGACTTTTACCAGCAAGGATAGACGGTTTGTTCCAGAACGCAGCTTCAATTCCCATGGTTGAGCCAAACGTGATAATCTTGTCTGAG
>Ga0209284_10004085_pt1 | contig 16886 bp, 21 predicted proteins | sample FRY03_FD_187211 | JGI IMG/M metagenome (GOLD analysis project Ga0209284, IMG submission 187211) | Freshwater microbial communities from Lake Fryxell liftoff mats and glacier meltwater in Antarctica - FRY-03 (SPAdes) (version 2) | ecosystem: Environmental > Aquatic > Freshwater > Ice > Glacier... | reverse complement strand
CGACTTGTTGTTGTGCTTCATCTTCATAATCTACTCCGAAATCTTTGATTAATGATAGTTTTATATTTGTTACTTCATTTAATAAATATTTAATTATTTCCCTAAAATCATATATATGACCAAAACTAGAATTGGAAATTAAGTTATCATATTCTTTAACAAATTTTCTGTACCCCCTTGTTTGTACATCTTCGGCATATATATATTGATCGAAGCATATGAAGCTTGGTGTTGGATATCTAAGTTCACCAAGATAGTTTTCTATCTCTATTTTTGGAAAAGAATCTTCTTTTTTATTTATTTCATTCCAAATATAGATATGCGATTCTTCTAGCTTGGGATTATTATATGGGCTAAGATTTATTTGTCTTAAAAGATTTTCTAAATTTTTTAAGAATGTATTCATCTCAATAAGTGTATTGTTTGTTTCTTTTCTTAATGATCCCAAAGGAACCGAATAGGTCTGATCATCACCATATGTTGCCGTAGAGGCTAATCTTAATGCAGCGTTTGACCCTAAAGATTCTGAACTACTCAAAGAAGATGATTCTTGGATATTGTAATCAAGACTTATCTTTTGCTCAGAACTATTTTCTTGAGATATGCTGTTTATGTTTGACATATTTTACCTAAAACATTTTTCTAGAAGTTTTTTTCAATGGTCTACCTTTTCTAAAGGTAGGTAGTAAATTTTGATTTCTTTTGGTCGTGACCATAATACTATCTTTTTTGTCATCCTCATAATCACCCTGTTTTTTCTCATACTTGGGCATGAAAAAAGTATTTGAAAAACTTTCTGTATTTTTCGCAATTTTTAATTTACTGAAATCTCCATAATTCTGAGTTATAGATAATAATGCTAACATAAGGGCATCATGCGCGTGGTCGACAGCAGACCCTCCAGCTTCAAAAACTGGTCTTCCAGATTGAGTGGTTCTAACTACGACATAAGATATTAATTGTAAATACATTTCTTCGTCAGAAGCTGGGAATAATAATTGTTCCCTTTCAAGATATTGAGTTAGGTTATCAACCATATATGGTTTTATTTCCTTTTTAACGGGGAGCTTAGTATATGGATCCCTTATTTCTATGCTCTCACCAAACCCAATACCCTTAACTCTATCCCTTAACTTAGATCCAGGATTTTCTGTTCCATATTTTCTAAGCAGTTCCACTTGCACTTCACCATAACCACGGTCAACATAAATATGTCTAGGATTAAATATCTCATTTAATTGGACAATTCTATTTACTCCGTTTGTTAAAGTGTATTCAGATTTATCAATTTCTTCCCTATATACAAGTCTAACTTTTCCTCTAAATCTTTCATCTTCATAATTATCATTACAAGCTTCAAGCACAACTATATTTGTACCTGCACCATATTTGTCCCAATCAACACCAATGGTATAAAAACCTCTAGCTGATTGTATTTCTGGAGTATAGTTCCAAGATGGTTCTATGAAAGCTTTATCAACATATTTCCTAGGATAGACACCCTCGGAATCCTCACCCCAGTCTGCCTCAATTTCATGACGATAACCTGTTTCGGTATATTGTTCCCTAAATTCATCTTCTTGTTCTTTATTGAAATAAGGGTTGCAATATGACGGAAAATAATACTCGGTAAATCTGTCCGATCTACACCATTCCCAGAACCTTTCCCTTCTACCAGTAGGGGTTGAGGCTCCAATTAAAACTTTATCTATTTGATCTTCTGCTGTTTTCTGCAACATCGCATATAGCGCATCGAGATCGTCTACGTGCATGTAATCCATCTCGTCAAGTACAATAATATGTGCTTCTTGACCACGGGCTACATCTGATTTACCACCAGATCTCATTCCAGAGGTAAAGAATCTAATAGTGGATCCATTAGAAAACTGAATCATAAACTGAGGACTCGTTACACTTCTTATTAGAGAAGATCCAACAATACTGTTCTTGGAAGCCAGTCTTTTTATCTCTTCATAAATAAGTTCAACTTGAGTTTTCATCGGCGCTATAACTAAACATCTTCCATCTATATGGGTATAACTGTAGTGAAGTAAATAAATTGCTAATGTAAATGTTTTTCCGTAAACGACGACCAGCTCTTAGCACTTTTCTTAAAGAGGGGTCTCTAAGAATTATTGTTTGATATACTCTAGTTTCGACGCCAAGAAAATGCTTTGCCCATCTACATGGATCTTTAGCTATATGTATATGTCTTTGTTGTTCAGCCGAAACTCCAAAATTTAAAAGTTCATTATCTATTTCAAATGGCTCATCTATTAACAATGCTAACTCTTTATTAGTAAATTCTCTACCAAGAATAGGAGTACCATCTGGCCAGTTTAGATGTCTAAGTTTATTCGCAAAAACCCATTCAATTCTTTTTATCTGTTTTATGTATTCTGGATCTTGAGCTTGGATAATCTCAAGTAAATCTTCTCTAGAAAGTTTTTCTAAATCAGCTCTAAACTTTTTTGTTTTATCGTTCATTATATCCTACCCATAATGTGCAGCCATCATTCCGCGCTTCTGCGCCAAGCAAAGACCTTGCATTCATCCTTGAATTTTGGATAGCAGCTACACCTCTAGCCCTAGAAGTGGCTGCTACTTCGTTATCCTTATAGTCCCCAAAAACTCCTCCACTGATATTTCCTTGCATTGATTTCATACCAGCTTTACCAAAATTAATAGCACCCTTAACTGCAAGCCCGCCCAATTTAGCTAACTGATATGCCATATCTGCAGCAAAAATCAAATTGATTCCTGGTACTGCGGCCTTAAAAGCTGCTCCAGCAACTCTTAAACCTACTTGTCTCCCACCGAGCTTAGCAGCTTGGAGCGATCCTTTCATGCCCAGCGACTTAATGATACCCTTATCAGATATCTGCGTTGCTAAGTCAAAAGACCCACGTGCTGCTACCAATCCTCTATTGCCAGCAAGGCTTGTTAAAGACGCACTTTTTTCGAGAGCTAACCCTAATGGTCTGATTACCCTTTCTGCTTCATCGGTCATTTGGATAAATCTGATACCAGAAGATGTTTGTCCTCGCAATGCACCGTCGTTATATGTCCTAAATGTTTTCACTCCAGAAGTTCCCATAGCGGTTCGCATTTCTGGACCGCCGCCATCCATTAACAATCTATTCATGAATGATTTACTCTTTGTACCTGATACACCCCCTACCGTTAGATAGCGTCTTTCCCCAACTGTTAAAGCTTGTCCTGCTGCACCTTTGTCTACTAAACCACCCAGCGCCGTTGCTTCGTAAGACAAACTACGTCCAGCGTTAAGTGTAGATGGTGCCACTATACCAGCATATGCTCTACCAGCATAAGGGCTGATATTAGAATTAGTAACTGCTCCTGGCATAGCCCTAACAAGACTACCTGGTGCATTCATTTTAGCAATTCTTGCTAAATTAAGATCTCCTCTAGCAGTGCTTCTCCCACGAGCAGCTCTTCTTTCCAATTTTGTGACTGCTCCTGTCCTAGAAAAAATTCCACCACTAAATAATGGTGCATCTTTTCCTTTGCCAAATAGCTTAGCTCCCTGATTAGAGATACTTGCAAGTGCTCCACCAGCATTGGGGCTAGCAAAACCCGCACTGTGTGCTCCAAAACCAGAAAGGTTTGGATTCCTCATAAATGCTCTTGGATCTGCTGTTAAGTTTCCTCTTCTAAAACGTTTGAATGAACCAGTCTTACCTGGTTGACCTAGACTTAATGCTTTTGCATTTTTTGCTTCCATTTTTCTGCCACGTTTAGTGGTTTGTCCAAAAATATTTTTTCCACCAACGAATTGCTCAGCACCTGGTCTTATACCCGGTGTCATTGAGTTACCTGTAAATGGTCTAAACTTAGCTCGAGATCTAGCTCCAACACCTGTTGAGCTTTTATTATCTAGAAATCCACCTTTGAGTATTGTATTTTGGCCCCTAAAGTTAGCAAAGCCAATACCAGAAATACCTATTCTATTAGCGGTTTCCATAGCTTCCATAGAAGAGCTCTTGACTGGCTCTTGGGCGTCATCTATAAATGCATTAGACATATTATATTATCCCCTTCTCAGGTTATGCATTCCGAGAACTATATTCCCATCGGCATTCAGATCTTTTGCATTTCTGGAAGATGTATTATCTCCATACATGTTGCTTGTTCCGGTATATTCCATGGTTCTTCTGTCCAATCTTCTATTGCCAACATATGGTGACTCACTAAAAAATTTTTCATTTCTATTTATATATGCCCCACCTATAGCAGCAGCCCCTGCCATCCCTACGGCTGCACCAGCAATCCCGCCTCTAGCCATTCCCATACCCCTACCTAAAAAGCCAGGTATTTTCATAGGGAGGAATCCTCCGTGCTGCTGTACCTAATGCCGCGCCTGCGCCAATAATACCAAGCGCTGCAGAACCAGACCCTCCTCCTGCTGCTGATGTTCCAGCCATTCCCATGGCAGCCCCGGAAAGTGCACCTATTACACCACCCTTCATGCCTTTACCAAGAAGCCCTCCGTGCTACTCCACCTAATACCGCGCCTAAACCAGTACCGACTACTTTACTGCCAGTTCCCCCTCCAAATGCGGCAGCATCCATAACTAATCCTGGGGTTAACTTCCTACCTAAAAATGATTCATCTGCATTAGGGTCGCCAAAAGCCACATCCATGGCAGCATCTCTTGCCGCTGGGGCAGTATGTTTAAGAAAGCCTGCCGTAGCTGCACCTCCGATGATTGCAGCTGTTCCCACTTTACTGGTAGCTGCTCTACCTAGTGATGATAATAATCCCATTTCTATTCTCCGAATAAATGATTATTTTTAGTAGAACTCATTGAAGTGTGTCCTATTTTTTGTCTATCTAAATTACCTACAATACCAGCGGTCATAAGCGGATCTCTTTTTTTAGAAGAGTAAGCATTGCCGCTTTCTAAAGCTTCCTGTATCGCATAAGGTCTTTGCCCTTGTTCAAAAGGTGCTGGTGATATAGTATCTTCATATAGTTCATTTTCGTTGTTTTTCTTACTCATTCTATATCCAACGAAAGCTGCAGTTGATATAGCCGCCCCTACTAAAATCTTTCCTTTATTGGCTTGCATCCAATCTCTTCCGACATTAAGAGCCAATGATGCTTCTTTTACTCTACCTGAGTCAGCCGAAATTGGGCCTAAGTCCTGAATTCCTCTACCTATATCTTTTGATTTTTGAAATACTTCTGCGTCTTGCGCGGCATTTAAAATACCAGCATTAGGAATTTCTGTTTTAGATACTGCTGCTTCTACTTCTCTAGCAGCGCGCACTACTTTATCGGGGACACTAGGAGATAAAACTGCGGCAACTGGTTTACCAGTTCTATCTAGTGTTATATCAACTAATCTAGAAACTCTTCCCTTAATAGATTGATCGGTATTCTCCATATATAGACCATGAATTGCTCTTCCTTCTACAATCCTTTCTGCGACGTCTCCACCCCCAAATTTGAATCCGACTATATGATTATCGGCTATATCTTCTCCCAGATTTTTCTTTACAGTTCGCCAACCTTCTAAATATTGATCTGCAACGTTATTCTTCTTTCCCAATTCGCCTAAATAAGTTTCTCTTTCCTTTCCTGTTGCCATATTGGCAATTTTTAATAATTCTTTTCTTCTATTTTCTGTGGACATCCCCCCTGTACCAAAAATAGAATTTTGTAAATTTTCAAAATCTTGAATTATACCAGCAGCTACTGGACCAGTTTCTGAACTTTCAAAGGTTTTTAATCTTTTAATCTGGAGAGACATGACTTGATCGGCCAAATCTTCCATAGTAGCTGTCGATTGTTCTATAGGAGAAAAAGCTATGTTGATAGTTTTATCATCTACGCCTTGTACTAGAGATTCGGTAAGTCTATTTAAATTTATATCTTCTTTAAATGCTTTAGAACCAAATTCAATTTCAGACCCAGGAATTATTTCTCCAGCTTCATCAAATTTTCTGATTTTTAATTGGATAATATCTTCAGCGGTCATAATTGTTCTTGGACTTGAATCTATCCCTCCTCTTATTGGAGTTCTAAAATATGAATTTTCTGCTGAGTCAAAAAAACCCTCTTTGGTAGCTCTTTTAATTTTAATCCCAAATTGATTTTCTCTACCTTGACCTATTGCATGTCTAAGGCCCATCTCGGAAAGATTTTCTAAAACACCTTTATTACGAAGGGCTGCAGTTTCAGTATTGCCAGATAACCCGTAGGCTGTTCTACCTATTTCTGCAGTTGCGTGAGACTCTGAAGTTGCCATAACCCTACTTCTTACATCAATGTCGACATAGGGTAAACCTCTACTCGCTAAAGCTCTTGAGTATGCGGTTGTTTTTTCCACTTCTGACATTATCCCCATACGTCCAGTAATTGGCACCATTTCTGAAGATAGAACATTTTTTATTATAAAAGATGTATCTGATATACCACCTTCTGCGCCATAATATTCAGAAGTTGTGGAAAGTGCTTTTCTTGTCGCAGGTTTATCCCCTAAGGGAAATTTTACTTCTCCAATATCAAGTAAAGATTTTTTTGCTATTAATGTTTGACTTAACTCGGTTTGTTCTAAGTTAGTAAACCCTATATTATTTATTCTTTCTGCAGCTTCATTAAACTCTAATGTACGTCCACCTGCTGTTATTCTTCCTTTTTTGACTCCACTTCTTGCCTCTTCTAGAGTTTGCGTAATCATTTGATTTGCTATATCTTGATCTACTTCTAGTGTTCTCCCAATAGAATTTTTAAACTGAAATCTATCTGCTTCTTTAGAATAAAATAGTTCTCCTGCTTCTGTCCCTTCTCCAAATGATTCTTCTATATCAACAGCATTTCTAAGCATCCCTATTTTAGCGCCATATTCTGGATCTACTCTAAGTGATATTTTTTGTCTACCACCTGATGTATCTTTAAAGTAGTTAAATACATCTTCTGATAAAGAATGTATATCACTAACATTTGTTGTTGGTGTTACTGATGAGCTTCTCATCACTCTATTTCTAGCGAAGGAAACAAAATTACTATATGGTTTATTTTCTGCTAAAACATTAATTTTTGCTAATGCAGAGCGTATTGGCCCTGATTGTTCTCTAAATAATTTAGCTGCCCCATCTGACAAATTAGATGGAGTCATCCCAACTGGCATACGATGAGATACGAGAAGTCTATTTTCTTGTAAAAGCTGATCAGCTAAGTTATTTAAATATGAGTCTACCGTTGAGCTGTGCGTTCCCGCATTTTCCATGTATTCCAAAAGAGTGCGAGAATATTCTTCGTTTTCTTCTATTAAATCAAAAATATTTGTATTTAAAAATATATTTTCTAAAGCATTTTCTCCTGTTTGCTTTCCTATAAGTGATTCATCCCTCATTATCGAAGCGGTAAGACCATCTATTAAATTCACGGCTTCAGGATGATCTACTAATCCAGGTACATTTCTTAATGCATTTTTAATCTCTTCACGAGGGTTCATAAAAACCCTAAAGGAGTCTAATGTATCGACAAACCAGCCAGGGTCATTTTGTTTCCTTTTCAAGAAAGCGGTAAGAACCTTTTGAGCTTCAGTATTCTCGTTATAGGCAGGGTAGCTTTGCATTGTTCTCACTAGCATATCTACGTCAAATGAAGCTGTGTTGTTCCCAGTTATTATATCCACTTTCAACATTTCGCGAATAAACTCTGTCATATCTTCTACAGCTTGTTTACCACCTTCTACGGAGGATCTTTTAAATTTATCCAATTTACCTGGATAAAGTTTTTCCATTTGTGCTTCAGTTGTGACTCCATTTTCGCGAAGAAACGTTGCCATCGAAAGCGGCATCGTTCTTCCATCCGGACCAGTTACACCAGCAATGTCCATCATATCAGATTGAATTTGTTTTCTGATTACAAGCTCAGGATTAGTTGAGGTAAAAGTCCCATCTACATTATAATCAACCTCTCTAGTAACAAGTGAAAGATCCCTAACTCGAGAATCTGGTGTTAAACCTGTTGATTCAAGATCCCATGTCCCGACAGTTATCTTTTGTCCCATTTTAGATTTGGGGATACCGAGATGATTAGTAGGAAAATTTGGTCCTGCCCCTAATAGAGAAGCTGCTTCTGCGCCTCCCCAATAATTTTTAGATCTTTCCATTAAATTTCTTAATGAAGCAGGGCTTCTTAATTTAGTTTTACTGCTACTAATTCCATCCAATGATGAAGGATTTTCACTTGCGTTAATCGATGCTGCCAAAATATTTGATATAATAGGATGTATTCCTTCGCCTGCTTTATATCCAGCCCCAAATGGATTTACCGAAAAATTAAAAAGGTTTCTATATGCATTACTAGATTCCAATGATCTTGAAGGAAACCCAATATTTGCAAAAAGATTTTCAAAGGGCAGTGCTGCCTTTTGGTATTTATTATGTATTAAAGTTGCATTCTCTTTATTCAAGAGGGTTAAATCTAAATTTTCCATCATTCGAAGGTCGAGATACTTTTGTCTCCTTACAGGAATTGATATACCGACTAAGCATTTGCTTTCCTCTTCTGCTTAGATTTTTGTCATCTATCAAAAGAGAAAAAAAGTCCTCGTATACGCCTTGTATGCTCCCCAAGTATGCTTCAGGTGAAGATACAAGCATCCCTTCCCCTGACATTTCTTGATAGCCTAATATCTTGCCAATTGAAAGTGGGGTTATTGGTTTTGATTGTACAGATATTTTTTTACCTTCTGGCAAAAATATTCCTTTAGCCATATTATCTATCTCGGTATTACTCATAGTTCTCTTGCGCATATTTACTCTTCGTCTTTTTGTGATTCGATATAGTCATCTACATCGTAAGTGCCAAGTTTTTTTCTAATTAATTTTTGATTTTCGATTTCTATAGCTTGAACTTTATGTATTATTGCAGAAATAGCTTGAGCTGTATCTAATTGAACTTGTCCGACTTTAGCTCTTGCTTCTCTCGTTGCCAATAATTGGTTGCGAAGATCTTTTCTTCTTTTGTGTAATCTATCTTCTAACTCAACTGCTAAGTGAAGTTCTTTCTTCATTATTACATTGCCTTCTTTATCAATACCTATAACATTTTCTTGTATGAAAGATTCTTTTGCGAGAAGTTTAGTTTTGCGCAAATATTGGACTTCTTGATCAACTAGATCTCGTACCATAGATACCTCTACTAAGTTATCTGGGCTTACATCTAATTGTTCGATATACTCGGCAGTAAATTGAGCTACCATAGCCATCTCTAGCGGACATGGTTTTCCAAGAGGAGCTAGATTAACCTTATGTAATGGGCATGTGTCTGCAAAAATACATTTGCTTGCCTCGCAGCGCATTGGTATTGAAGAAAACATAGAAGTTCTTGTTTTTTGTGGGCGTAACATTTCTAGAACTTTATTTTTTTCATCGCCAGTCCACTCTTCTGGAAAAAAGAGATCTGGACGTAAAGATTCAAATTTATCCATAAAAGAATCTTTACTTTCAAGTTTTTCTAAATTATTTTCCATTAAAATCAATCCATTCTGATTTAATCAAACCATCCTGACCATAAGAATTAATAACGCAACTTTTACACCCGGGGACAATAATGTTCTTCAATTTTTGTAATTGAATTTTGGTGAACCAGTTCTTCAAATACAAGATTCAAGGAACCATTACATCTATCGCAAATCATTTATATCTCAGATAAAACTTTTATTAAACTTTTTTGTACCTTTTCTGCTACCTCTATGCTTTGTGCAGCATTCAGAAAGATACTTACTTCTTTCATCTCATCTGGAGTGAGTGAAGCGTTAATTACAAATCTTGCGCCTTTACATATATCACAATGGACTTCTTTATTGGCATAATTTTTTATAGACATACATGGGCATTGTTCTATAATGTTAAAGAATTCTAATGCTTGGGCAAGATCAAACCACTTGCTCCTAAATATTTTTTTTGTTTGCTCTTTATATGCCCTAAGCTTATAAACATCATCGGATAGTAAAGTCCCCATATCCAAAGTTTGTTTCATCAAATCGTTTATTGTTCTATATAGAAAATTCGGAAGTTCAAAATTTCCATGAACATTAATAAAATTCTTCCAATCACTCATCACATCTCCTACTTCTATAGTGCATAGTCCTGCACTAATTATAGCAGTTTTATTCGAATCCAGTTCCCCCACTTGATCTAGCTGATCTACTATTATTAAAACCTCTATAACCACCATACCCAATGGCAGCACCAGCAGCGCCTAACATTGATTTTGGATGACGTGAACCAAAATTTGCGACTCTTGATGCTCCGCTAGCAGCTCTTCCTAATATTCCGCGTCCATTTGCTGCTGCAAACGATGATGTATAATCGCCAGCTACATTGAGACCTCTAGAGGTTCTACCTGCTGCACCTTCCATAGCTCTGCCGCCAGTACTTCTTGCTCTCGATGCTACATTTCTTGTAGCCCCTAATGCTCTACCAACATGCATAAAAATACCCCTTAGTACATCGGTCCTTGAGAGCTTCTACGATTATTCATCGCGCCAAAAGCACCGAGCCCAGCAGCCGCCCCCATTGATCCTTTAGGGTGTCTAGCAACAAATGCTGCGGCTTGTGCACCTCTGTTATACATTGCTCTTGTTGTCCCTGAGCTTTTACTAGCTCTTTGACTCATACCTACGTATGCTCCGCTCGAATGCTTTGCTACTCCGTCGGGCAGCTCTTCCAGCCATACCTTGTGCTGCTTTTGCCCCACTTGAAAAACCTAGCATAACTCCTCCTTAAAAATTAAACTTATACCTATATAGTAATTAATCTATTCTGCAGATAGTACTTTTAATGGTTTCTTTAATGTGAATACGAAATTATTGTCTTCTTCATTATGCGAGATCTCAAATACCGTTCCGCGTGGAGGAACTGACTTAATTAAGATATCGGCAAGCTGGTCTTCTAATTGCTCTCTACGGACTTGAGCTAACCCTCTAGCCCCTTTTATTGTATCTACCCCTTTATCTAATAGCGCCGATATAACAGAATCGGTATAATTGATACTATATCCTTTTTTGGTAAGTTTATCTACAATAATTGACATTTCTAATTCAGCGATTTTCTCAAAGTCCTCTTTTTTCAAATGATTAAAAACAACGGTTTTATCTAATCTATTTAAGAACTCAGGTCTAAAATGTTTACGGATAGCATCAAGTGTATTTTTATCCACCATATCTTTAGCTGGCATTTGTGTTGTTCCTGTTTTAAAATTTAGACTTTTAGCAAAACCTGTACCACCGGAAAGAAGATAATCTACCGTTTTTTCATTACCAAGATTTGTAGTCATTATTATAATCGTGTTTAAAAAACTTACCGCTTCCCCTTTTCCATCTGTTAAGATTCCATCTTCAAATACTCTCAGAAAGGTATTCCACATATCAGCGTGTGCTTTCTCAACCTCATCTAATAAGACAACGGTATGTGGATACTTCTTTATAAGGTTGACCAACTGCCCACCCTCATCATGACCTACATAACCTGGAGGTGACCCTATTAATTTCTGATTTTCATGCTTATGTTGGAATTCGCCACAATCTATTCTCACCATTGGATATTCTTCACTAAAGAGATAATTATGCAGTGTGTTAGCTAAATGTGTTTTGCCAACTCCAGATGATCCAGCAAAGAGAAAAATACCTAATGGTCTATTTTTATCATTTAAGCCAACCTGTGATCTTTTTAGAGCTGATACAACAGAATTAATAGCTTCTGTTTGTCCGATTACATTTGACTCTAAATAATTTTCTAAACCTAGAAATTTTTGTCTAGTAACTTTTTTACTCTTCGGTTTATCGCCAGACTGTCTTTTCTCTCTAGTCCTACCCATTTTTCTAGCAATTTCCGATTCTATCGCAGAGAGATCAAACTCTAACGAGTTATCAAAACTAATATCGGAGTTTCCACTCGATTTAGCATACGATAATTGAATCCATAAATCTATATCTAAACCAGGGTTAAGCATTACGCACCCGTTGTACATCGCATCAATACAGCGTTCTGCTGCATCGCGTGACATAACACGGAGCGCTGCTGTTACATCAGATTTTACATTATAGATAACATGTTCTAAGATTGAAAGCTTAAAATCTTTTGGTGGTTTGTTATCTAGCTCTTCCATGAGAGAATCAATTTCTTCAGGATCTAGAACCTTATATTTTATATAAGTTGCCAATTCAGGAACATATATTTGATATACCTTCATCATGCTGATTCCTTTACACCATTAGTGCCGCATGGTTGTATAGTAACCGCATTAAACTGTATAGTGGCAAGTAATCTTTAACGTTAGAGGAAATATAATATATATTATCATATTCTCTTTGACTGTTTCCCCCCAGAGAGATTATACACATACGTGTCAAGAAAAGTCAAAAAATTTATTTTTTATTTATTTTTTCAAGCGATGGACATTTTTCAGCACACGGTCCTGCATATGCCCACAATTTTACTAAATCAGCTGCATTGTTGATTCTTTTATTTAAAAGAAACATTGCTCGTCTGAAGTCTACATTTACTTCTTCTCTTTGTGCCATTTGAAAATCCATCCTCTTTATCTATGCTGCATGTGTAGAATAAGTATATCATTTTCGGATCTAAAAACCATGTGCAGTATTGCTTTTATGGTATACTTACAGTCATGGAAGACTCCAAGGCATTAGATCTTGCGATAGCATTACTCGATAAACAATTCGGTGTTGGCACTGTAATGAAATTAGGTAATTCTCCACCACAGAAGTGGCCATCTATACCAACAGGTGCTCCAACATTAGATAAGATGTTAGGGATTGGTGGATTACCTAAAGGTAGAATTGTAGAAATCTATGGGCCAGAGTCATCTGGTAAATCCACTGTATCACTTTCACTAGTTGCTCAAGCACAAAAGATGGGTATTCGTTGTGCCTATATTGATGCAGAACATGCATTAGATCCTAGCTATATGATGGATCTAGGGATTAATTTAGATGAGTTATTATTAGCCCAACCAAATTATGGTGAAGAAGCTTTAGAAATTGTAGACAAACTTGTAAGAACAGGTGAAGTTGGTCTTATTATAGTTGATTCTGTTGCAAGTCTAGTTCCAAAAGCTGAGCTGGAAGGTGAAATGGAAGCAAGTCAAATGGGCTTGCAAGCAAGAATGATGGCAAAGGGTATGAGAAAAATTGTTGCACTTGCTAATGAAAATAAAACCCTTGTTGTCTTCATAAATCAGTTAAGATCTAAAATTGGAATAATGTTTGGTAACCCTGAAACAACTCCGGGCGGCAAAGCATTGCAATATGCATCATCTGTTAGAATTGATCTCCGCAAAAAAGAGGATATTAAAAATAAAGATGGGGAAGCTATAGGTATCAGGGTAAAAGCTAAAATTATCAAAAATAAGATGGCTCCACCTATGAAAATAGCAGAATTCGATATTTTTTATGGCAGAGGGATTGATCAACATGGATCTATATTAGATCTAGGTCTCCTCTCTGGTCTTTTCGTCCAAAAAGGTGCATGGATGTTTTATGATGGTGAAAATTTTGCTCAAGGTAGAGAAAACGCTATTGCAAAACTCAAAAATGATGAAGAAATGTATGAAGACATCAAAAAAAGGATAAATAATGGAAGTCCCGCTGTTAAAAGTTGAGCCATGTACGGAATGTCCGTATCCAACAGTATTCGTCGTCAATATGTTAGATAGAAAACTCGGCAAAGAAAAATATTCAGTACATTGTAGAAAATGTAATGATAAATGGATAGAAGAAGGTATTTAAAGTGACAAATAATACAGATGAATTGTTCTATCATTACAATGGTGATGATTGGCGTCTATTTGATCCGGATACCGGTAACGTTACTAATATTACAATTAAAACCATTAAGCCAAACCAAAGTACTTTCAATCAAACTGATTTTTACAAGGATATGAATAGAAATTTGTTTATTTAGGTTCTGTACCCTTCGCCGCAAAATTATTTTTTGTTTTTTAATAAATTACTAAGTTTTTACGAATTTGAAACTGACAAATTCTTATTATTTTTGTTTTTTAAGAAATAAGAGATTCTCAGTCGAATTAGAAACAGGAATTGGAAAAGACAATTTCTTATCGCTGTTGATTCATCATATCTCTAAAAGCTGGATAATTTGGGTCTTGTCTGTATTGTCTTGTTTGATCAAAATAGTTAAGACCATCTGCTAATTCTTGTTGTTCTCGTCTACCAGAAGATCTATTACGAAAACCGACTACACCTGCTGCTACAGCTACAGCTGCTCCACCTAATGCGACTTTTCCTCGTCTACTCGTATTACCCCATCTCATTTCTCTTAATGGACGAGCTTTCGGTCCATATTCAACATTCGCCTCTAAACGGGCAACAGCCTCCGCCCTCTGTTGGGCTGTAACCCTCCTATGACGAATATCGCTCCAACTAGGATCACCACCTGAAGATTCTCCAACTGGCATGAGTATTCTCCTTTTAAAATTCTGAACTGACAGAATTTCCGTTACTATAAATTTAATAGTAATGGTGATACAATAGATAAGTTGACAAATTCCGAGGAGAACAAGTGAATTTTTGGGAAATGCTTCGTAAGTTTCTAAAAGATAAAGATTCTCCAGATAGTTTAGATGAATTTGTTCCATACGATCCACAATATAAAGATATCTACAACTATGTCATCACAGCCCACTCTAATCCAGACCAAACCAATTTAACAATATCCTTCTTTAAACCAGAACAATGGGAAATGCTTTTATCCACTTCCGAACTAACTGATTATCCTCCAGAGGACATTGTTCGTGATTTAAAATCTGAGGAAGTTCACCAAATAGTTATTAACGCTGGTGAATGGGATGGAGATATGGATACTCTGTTTTAGTAGCGATTTAGAAATGACTAAATCTTAGGAGATATAGATCCCTTATCCTAATTTTACAAATTCTACTGTAATATCATATTAATAGTACTTGGATCTTTTTCTGCGCCCATTTGTTTATATAACCCATAATATAACACTCCAGCTGTTTCTTGAGCAACACGCTTATTATATTCTGGTGATTTTGGGAATTTACGGCTAGGGATATATTGCTGGACTGCAGCTAATGAATTATTAGTCTCATACTTTTTGTTCGTATAGAAATTATAGATAGTTGTACTTTGTTTAAGATTTTTTAATGACCCGTTGATTCCATCAATTGTCGACCAATCAAAATTGATGAAAACCGCCGCATCAAAAATGATTTTATACTCACTGTATAGATTAAAGAAATGTAGACAATCCTGCCCTAAGCCTATAAAAGTTCTATACTTATAATCTAGGATCTCCCAGCGCTCAGTTAAAGCTCTTGCATAGTTCTTACAAGAATCTTCTTTTGAATTTGTATCTATATATGATTCAGAAATGACTGAATTCATCAAGAGAATTTGGTGTTCATCTTTGAATTCATTGATAAAATTAGAATTTAGTGAATTTAGGAATAGTTTTTCTGACGCTACTACCATTTTGATATCATTATACGGTAGCATATTGATATTTAACTCTTCTACTTGTGATTTCATTATTTGTCCTTGTTTGGATTTGGCATTGATTGTGATTAGTTTGCGTTTTTAGAGATAGATTACTAAATAGAGTTTGTATTAGTAGGATTAGTAATTATTATCACCATCATAATTGTCATCTGAGTATTCACTGTTGTGAGCTCCATATGAGCTGAAGGCTGATTGATAGATAGTGTCTAGGCTATCTCCTTCCAACAATTCTTCTACTTGATCTTTTTGCGGTTTTGCTATTCTCATGTTTTTTCCTTTTGTGTTTTTTGGGTTTGGCTTTCTTCTTACGCCGATCAATCTAGCAGGTGTCTTTCTGGAATAACAACCTCTTTGGGAAAATATTTGAGATTTCTTTTGCAACCTATATAAATCTATAGGTGTTTTTTTTTGGGGGGAAAATTTTTATACCTAAACGTCTATAACTTATATAAACATATATAAAATCCCTATAAGGGGAAAATATGGGAAAAAATATATGGGGGAGATGGTTAATATATAATATTAGTATTATATCTTTAACGAGCCCACCGGGGTATACCCCCTTATATATATAAATTGTTCACGGAGCAAGTCTCCAGAAAAGGAGGGTCCCATGACCCCAACAACAGTTAAGAAAGTATCGCCAGAAGTCACAGCGCGTCGTGCGAAGCTACGCGCCAAGGCAGTGGCAGCAGGCACCAAGCACGGAAACAAGACTGGTGACATCCAGCACGCAGTCATCTGTGCAACAGTCACTGGCACACTCGTGTCGGTGGACTACACCAAGGCCCTCGTGGTCAGGCACTGCGCGAAGCGCTAGTTCCCTAACAGCAAGTGGTAGGCTCAGGTCCCGTGAGGGGCCTGGGCTTTACTGCTTTGATATATATATAGATTATATATATAAATTGTGCGTGGATTCGTTTGGATCCCACTAACACCTTAGGAGGTGTGTGTATGAAGGCAGTATGTCTATTAGTACTCTTCATGATCGGCTTTGTATCCGGTTATGCTGGATTCAAGGCTCTGGTCAATGGGATGCTACGTCCCGTTGTAGCAGGGCAGGCTCGTGCAGCGTCCATTATCCGTGACATTAGGTCAGGGATGGGTCGCTAGCAGGCACTAGTCCCCTAACAGCAAGTCGGTTGCTCGGGTCCCGTGAGGGGCTCGAGTTAACCCCCTTTATATATATACAATATATACTAGTATATTTATATCTTATTCCCCCTTAGTTATACGTTTATATATATAGTTATTATATAAATTGTTCTTGGAGATTTAGTCTGCTCCCTGAGCAAGGAGGTATCAGATGGCTACATGTGGCAAGTGCCGTAAGAACGGTAC
>Ga0209284_10004076_pt1 | contig 16917 bp, 3 predicted proteins | sample FRY03_FD_187211 | JGI IMG/M metagenome (GOLD analysis project Ga0209284, IMG submission 187211) | Freshwater microbial communities from Lake Fryxell liftoff mats and glacier meltwater in Antarctica - FRY-03 (SPAdes) (version 2) | ecosystem: Environmental > Aquatic > Freshwater > Ice > Glacier... | reverse complement strand
ACAATTTTAGGCCCGCGGCTGTGCCTCCGCTGTATGACAGGACAAGGCTGTTCCAAGTTCCTTTTAATGGCTGAGGGCCGTTGAAATTAACTTGTAAAAGATTACCTGAACTAGCTGCAACTCGCATTACGAATGCGTATTGGCTCGATGCTGGAACCCAAGATAATTGACACCCAGCCTCCAAAGGCCCGTTTAATTTACAGGTCAATAACATGACATTACTTGCGAGCGCGCCTATGTCTTTCCACCGCACACATAATGACTTCGTAGCAGTTCGCTCAATGTGCCAAGGGTGCGTTGCGCTGCCCCTAATGTATGCGGTGGTGGGTAGGTCGCATGACTTGGTTAAGAGTGGTATAGAGCTTCCTAAATCCTTCGATAGTGTCCTTGGACTTGATACGTATGTAAAGCTAGAAACTAGGTGCGTAGTTAGAATCCCATCAACAGTTAATTTAATATCTGGAAGTTCATAAGGTGCTGTTGCTGCAATTTGCTCCACCTCAACGCCTGCCTTCCTGATTGCAGTATTTGCAATGACTGGATTCAATGTCTTAACCTCTCCCAACTTCGGTCTGTAATCTATTGGCGAGCCTACATCTGCGCCTAATGTGTTTACAGCTTGGGCTGTGATAATTGGCGGAACTAGGTCAGCAGACAAAGGATTGAATGTCTCTGAGGATGGGCCAAGTTTTGGGTCTGGGCTGTATGGGATAACCAAGTCAGGCACTAGGAATACACCGCCACTTGGAGCATCCCCTATAGAATTGCCTGATGGAAATTGAACATCTCCATCTGGAGCAATTGCATCTCCTAATCTTGCAAACGTCTCTACAATTGTACCCTCAGAATTTAATACATCGCCAAGGCCAATATCAAATGGTGAACTGCTTAACGGAATTAAAATAGAATCAACTCCATCTGTCACCGTAAGGTCTTGGATTATGTAATCTATTCCTAACGGTGTTTGGTCAGGTACTACTACTCCTAAGCTATCCTTAACTACTTTTCCTCCGGAAGAGCCTGTAACTGCTATGTCAGAGATATCTTTTGAAAGGCTGATTCCAGTATATTCAAAAAGACTAGTTTCATACACATAAGTACTACCAGCAATAATAAGTTGAATAGTAGGAAATAATCCATTTGTAGCAAAACGTGGGTAACTAAGAATAGTTCCACTATTATCACTATGTTTTAAATAAAAATCAGAAAAGGTATTAAAACTACCTGCTGGGATATAGGTACTACTACCTGCAGAATCTTTGGCTATAGCATCAGGTGCATATTTAACTAAAGGTTGTAAAGGTTGTAGTAAAAGGTTTATTATACTAGATTCTAGCGTAGTTTCTCCGCTATTTTTCAGCGTATAACTAAGGGTCTCACTTTTTACTACTATCGGAGGAAAAGATATTTCTGGAGGAAAACCCGAAAAGACTTTTTTTTTACTGGATTTAGAAAAATCTATATCTGGAAAATAGCCTTCTATACAATCTCCAATTTTTGGAGCCACATCAGCTTTACCCCACCAATTTTTAATGTCCCCATTAGAGAGAATAAGTTTTAAAAATATCCAATTACCTATAAAAAACCCTTGTACAATAGGAGAAATATCTTCAATAAAAATACAACCTGGTTCTGTAGGATCTGTAGGATCTATAGGATTATTAGGATCTATAGGAACAGTTTTGATAAGATCAATCCAAGCTTGGCCTATCTCAGTAACAACTCCTTGATAAACGAGTCCTATACCTAATACGACTTGTTCCATCAATTGTATTCCCATTGCATGCTTACCAGTAAGAATCTTAAACTGTTCTTGCATGACATAAATACTTCTTTCAATAAAAGCAGCATCAGAAGGGGCTGTATCAGAAACTACTCCTGCTTCTATAGTGTAAATAGAATTAGGATAATTCTGTTTGTATTGCTTTAAATACGTAAAATCAATTGGCCCTGAAGCTACAAACCTATCGTAGATATGAAAATCTACAACATTTGTAGGTAGTATACTATTGTATATTTTAAAATTCCAACCTTCTCTGTAAGAATTAAACTTAACAGGAAATTGATTTGAAGGATAAGCAGTATTGAAAATTCTTACTCCTGGATAAGCAGAAAAAATGTCCACATAAGGCACAGTTAAAGCAAGGTATGCAGTAGCACTTTGTACTCCAAATGCATAAGCGGCTTCACTCCCAAGCCCTTGAAGATTTACATCTCCGTATTCTTCGTTCCCAAACCTAATACCATGCAGCTGTATACCAGCAGCTAAAACTCTCTCAAGTTGAACAACCTCATTTTGAGGTGACCTGTTTAAATTGACAGAATATATAACTTTATTCCCTACTGAAGCAATACCAACAAGCTCAGCATCTGCCATTATACTTTGGTTTCCTTGGCTAATTGTCCCTCCAGGTATACAAAATACATCTGTTGAATCTGCTACCAGATTCCAAGAAGCAAAATTTAGATTATTACGTATAGGGCAGTTAATTATCCTCATCTATAGAATTAAACGTATTTACTGAAAAAAAGTTTCATTTAAAATAATCTATAATATAGCAAACAAAGCAACAATTATGATTGTCCAAGTACTTTTACTTGGAGCTTTTGTTCCAAAAATCATTTCGGTAAGGTTGAATCTATTGGCCAAATAAAATCTGCAGTTTGCCTAAATTGCCTTCCTCCAGTTATTAATAAAGTTCCATAATGTAAAATTTCTGCTTTGTCATTAGAAGATTCTTCACCAAAAACCCAATCCCTGAATTCATCCACTGTATTACCTGTAAATTTTCCGAAATCTGTGAGTATACTAAGCATAGGTGCTATTCCTCTTATCCCTAAAATTTCCATTGGGTCATAAGCAAATGCAACTTCAATTTTCATTTTCCTAAGAAGCCTATAAAACTGTCTTGTTGCATACGACAAATCTTTGAATTCTTCGTCTTTATCTTCCCCAGCACCAGTCATGCCCATTGCCATAAGTGCTAAAGTACTCCCTAAAATATATTTTAATTCTGCTGCCATTGCAGCCATTTGTTTTTCAATATATTCTCTATATGCCTGCTCTCCTCCGGCACGAGTATTTCCCCCCTTTTTTATAAAATAATCTTGAATTTCTACTTCTAATCTTCCAAAACTTGCTGTCAAAGCTGCTTTCCCAAACTCAGTTTCAGCTAACAAGTGTTTTCTATTTATCATTTTATACATTAAATTAAGGCCTACTTGCCCCCAATAAGCTGCATTCTTTAAAACCTTGATATCTTCTTTTGAAACTTGCCTTAACTCCCAAAGAGCTACATATCGACCCATATTGACAGTATCTGTAATACTGTTATAATTGATACCTTCAAGTCTTTCTAAAGCAACTCCAGGCATCCAATTTTTAAATTGCATAACAGCCTTTAATATTAAATTTTGTTGGTATGCTGCAGATTCTCCTTTAGGCATGGAACCTTTAATTCTGTATTGTATTTGTCCAACAAGTGTTGAAAAAGAACCTAGCCTACTAGCTAACTGTTTTTCCGTTAATCCGGTACCAAAACTTTTTTCACCTGTAATTTCATTAAACTTAAAAAGTTCCCAAACAGATTTTGTTCCTTCTGGAAGATTTTCAAGCTGTTTCAAATTACCTTCTTCATCATAGCCATAATTTTGTGCTAAGGAAAGGGATAACTTAGCATCTACTGCTTCATCTGAAGTCCTAAAGAACATATAAAGAGACCGTTCATTTAGCCATTTTTTTGTAAACGTAGGATTAGCTTTATTTATGGCTTTTTCAATATCAGATTCTATAAAAACATCAAAGAACTTATTAAACATTGCTGCTTTATCTAAGTGTCCATCTCCCGACATTCTTTTTTGCAAAGAAGCAATCAAAAGTGCATTAGCTTTTTTCCCATGTTCTTGTTTCCAATACAATTCCTTTTTTTCTACAGACAAAAGTTGTAGATATGCTGCCCAACCGCCTGCAATAGCTGGCATAACAGCAAGCCCTAAAAGCCTTCCTGCGTTATAATTAATTAACTTCTTAAAAATCTTATCGTTTTTAGGATCAATAAGTTCTTCTGTGTAAATACTATAAATATGCCTGTCAACAGTTTTAGACAGGATATTATTTATGTCATACATAGCAGAAAGTTTATCTACTACTTGTTTACCACGATAATTAGTTTCTTCTTTACCAGATGAAAAATATAAATCTCCGGCTTTGTCAGCATGCATTTCTTTTACAGCTAACGCATGTCCTTCAGCTTCCCTAGCAAACTTTGCATGATAAGAAAGCTTAGTGAAAGTCAAAAGACTCTTTGTTAAATCATAGTCTTTTTCAGTGACATCAACTGCCCCTTTACTATTTTTTAAAGTGTGAATACCCAGTATAGGAATACTCTTATTATGCCCTTCTTTGTCAAGGTAGTTAAACATATCCATGTCCCCTGGATCTGGGCCACTTAAGTCCCTTTTTGTTTCTGCTGGGATACTGCCTATTTCTCCTGCCATTATCCTATCTAAAGTAGTTCTTCTAAACCAAGGAATAAAATTATTTCCTACTTGATCGTAGTTTAAATCAAGCATTATTCTAATTTTTTCCATTTGTCCTGTCCACATGTTGTAATATGCCAAGACCTCTGGAATAGACTGAATTTTTTTAAATTCTGGAGAACTATACTGCTCTTTTACACTTTCTTTTAAAGTAGTGTATTTTACTCTGTTATTATTTTCTGCCCAAGCAGCATCACTATCAAGCAAATCATTGCTTTTCTCCCAATAAGCAAGACGTTTTTTATAAATACTATCATAGTAAGCTCCTTTTTTTATTCCTTTTTCACGTAAGTTTTTTTCTAAGTATAACTTATATGCTGTTCTTCTTTCTTTTAGCTCCTTTTTAAAACCTGATTCATCACGTAATTCATACAATTTTTGATAGGCTAGCCCTTGATCTTCTTTTTTATCTAGCGCTTCTATTTTTTCTTTCTGCTTATAAAAATCCTGAGAAAGACCGGAATAAATATTCCCTGTTTTTCTATTGATAAGCATGTCATAAAGGGCTTGAGTAGAACCTAGTCTTTTAATAGCTGCTTTTTCAGTTGCAAGAATAAAATCCTTATCTTTATTAACATGAAATGTAATCATGTGATACATGTTATTTATCACTTTCATTAAAGCTCTTACAAAAGAATTATCTATACTGTTCTGAGCTAAAAAAGTCCTAGACAATAAGTTTAGTTTTTTTTGCTTAGTGAAAGAACCATCTGCTTGTATGTCCCTTTCTTCAAAATAATTTGTAGTAATAAATTGATGCTTTTCCTTTTCTATTGCTTCAAACAGAAGCTCTGCATCCATGTTTAAATCTCTTATCTGAGCTTTTAACTCTTCCTTGTCTTCTGAGTACACCGCTAAGTCTTCATATATCAACTGGATATTAGTGTATAACCCTACATCTTTTTGTAGCTGAGTAAGTTTATCGAAGTTAGTTAAAAGATTTTCTTCTTCTTTGAACCCAGGAGACTCTGTTAAAGCTATATGTTCTTTTTTTAAACTGTCTAAAGTTGCTGCAACAAGTTCAATATCTTTTTTGAAAACTAAAGATTCAAATTGTCTTTTAAGAGATTCTATTTTTCTTTTGTTCTTAGAAAGTTTTTGCTTTTCTAAAACTTTGATTCTCTCTTGAATACTGTCAATCAAATTATTTAAAGCGCCTGGCTTAACCTTAGAAGAAACAGTAGGGATAAATCCTAGGAAAGCATCATCTTTTCTAGAATCGCCTTGATATGATCGTACTGATTTTAAAGTCTTATTTTTATAGTCAATGTCTACAATAAAAGGGACAATCATAGATTCAAGAATTCTTATTCCGTAATCTTTTTCATATATCTGAGAGTATTCTCGAATTTGGAAATCATATTTATCTCTAAAAGATCCAAAAAACTGATCTGTAGTTATTTGCCCTTTAGTCTCCCAGTTAGGTTTCATATGTACAGTTTTATAGTCGAATATAACTCCTGTACCATCAGAAAAAAGAAAGACTAAATCTGTCCTACCGGTCATCTTTTTATTAGCTGAAGCTAGTAATTGCTCTGACACAATCTCCCATTTACCTGTTGGATTTATAGATTTTTGGTGGTTATCCCCCCAACGAATCAGTGCTTCAGCAGTTCCAGTAAGAGTTTTAAAATCTCTGTCTTTTATTTTGAACTTATTTACAACAGGTTTTTTATTTTTCACTAAAGGCAAAATATCTTCCATTGCAAGGTGAACCTCATCTCCGATAAGACCAGATACTTTACCTCTTTTTTTTTGTTCTTCTGTAAACTCTGCTGGGTAAATTTCAGCAGCAACAACAGTTGGGGATAGTTCAACTGGAACAGCTGCTACAGTTCTAGTACGTGTATCTCCGTCCCATTTTTCTTTAACATGTTTTGCAATATCTTGCAATCTTTTTTTAGATTCTTCTAAAGAAGTAGACCAAGTAGTATAAAACCTAGCTCCAACAGGAGCTAACATTAAATCCCTGATTTCTTCTGCGTTAGTACCGTCACAATTCATAGTTTACAAGTTATTTTTATCTGTCCTGAAATGACAGCGTTTATAAGTCTTTCTTTTTCCCAATCTTGATACATCTCATAATCAGGGAAAAAATCTTTAAAGTTTTCTGTATATAATTGAGATATTACTGATTCTGCACCTGCAAGTCCTTTACTCAATTCCTTTTTATTTGTAAAAGTATGGTTTTCAAAAGGAATTTCAAGTTGATTACCAGATAAATTACTTTCTTTACTTTCAGAACCAGTTGTCAGATTTTTTATTTCTTCTTCTGATAACATAAAAGGAATATCTTCCGGCAAAGCATTTCCTTGAGCTTTTTCCTCGATATACTCATTGATGATTATCGCATCTTCTAATTCTTCTTGTATGTATATCTTTTGAATTATTACAGATAAATACTGAGTATTAAAAGCAAGTCTGTAGCTTCCATCAATATGATGCTCGGGATAAAAAACTCCTTTCATAGAAATTCCGTCATTAAGATTATGAGCAATCTCTCTGATTGCTTCTCTAGAGCCAATTTGTAGAGGTCTTAAATGACTTTCAATTATCTTTTTGACTTTTTCTTCCGTTTTAATTATACATGCCATAGCTTTTTCCTTTTAACCGCCTTTACATTTACCAGCTTCTTCCCAAGCTTCTTTTGAACCTCGCATTCTTTTTACAAAAGCTACAGCAACTCCATTCATTTTTTGAATAGCATATTCATAATCTGATGCCCAAACACCTTTAACTTGAGAAGCTTTCTTCCATTTGCTAAATCCTTCTTTACCTGGGAGAACTTCATAATGCACATCATTTTCAACTGCACTTTTATTGTTAGTTCTTGAAGTAGTAGTCTTTATATTTTTACGTTGATCAAGAGCATATGTTCCTTTGTTTCCTTCAACTAAACCTGCTATTTTGTAATTTGCATAAGCCAAGTCATCTATGAAAGCTAGTAAAGTAGCGTCTCCTCTAACAGTTTCAGGAGCAAATAGAGCTAGTACAGACTCTTCTGAATGTGGATCAGGAACCATTGCATACCCGTCTAAATCTGCTGCAATAGGCCTATCAGTAATCTCCTGTACAGCTTGAGCATAAGTCAGTCTTCTTAACTTTACATCTTCTTCTACTCCTAAAGGACTTTCAGTATAGCTTCTCAAATGAAAACCTCTTTTCTTTAATGCATAAATTGGAAGTCCTGAAGTAGAAGGGATCATATCTGCATCTGTTAAAACCTTGTTTATTGCAGAGACCATGCTTCTATCATACATAACTTTGATATTAGAAAATATCACATTTTCCATTTTGTCTAACCAAGCTTGAACAACTCCTTCTTGCCCTTCTTCTTCTTCTTGTTTAGAAAGCATATCTATATGTTCTTGAAAAGCAACAAAAGCAGGTGCAAATAATTCCATAGTAAAATCGTCTACAAGAAGAGGAGAAAGTCCTTGGTATTCAAAAAGAAAACCAGACTTAGAAAAAGACAGAACTGTAAGGTCCCTTAAAAAAGTAGGGTCTTTTAGTAATTCAGAGTGTATTAAGTCAGCTTCTGTAACATCTCTTAAACCCACAGACATTGTAACGTCTGTTGTTTTAACTCTTTTTTCTGTTTTACCTATTATCCTTTGGAAAGAAGTTTCTAACCTAGAATAAATCATATTATCTGGATCTTTCTCTTTTCTCTTATCTATTATTTTTCTAAATCTGTCGGTTAACAATGTATCGTACCCTGTAAATTCAGGGCTAAAATTCTGTAAAACATAAGTCAAGAAATAAAGATCAATTTTTTTAACAGCTTTCTCTCTTTGATTGCTCCAAGGTAAGCTTTTCTTTATTTGATTAAGCTTTTTATGAACAAGTGCATGTGCACCCTTAGCTCTAGAATTCATCAAAAATCTATTAATGATTTCTGTAGTCTCAATTACTTGTTTATTTCTATGCTTTGAATTCAGAACTTTTAAGTTTTCCAGGTTCCAAATTTTATTAGTTCCACCTTCTTTCATGAACTCTTCTCTGTCAAATAATTCCATGTCTAATTCTGCGGATCCCGAAGCAAAACTTCCGTCCTGATAGATATTAGAACTAAGAAGACTTACTTGACGATTAAGTTTAGTATAGAAAAGAAGTACAGCAGCAAGCTTTTGAGGATTATCTTGTCTCCAAGTTGGATCTAAAAGATCACTAAAAGACAGATCTAATTCTGTAATAATATCTTTTATTTTGTTAACATCTAATGAAGAAGAGTCTTCTTCTGCTTCAAAATATATGCCGTACTCCCCTGCCATATCTTGAAGTATTTGGGTAAAGCTTGTAGACTTTTTAAAGTTCTTGTGACTTTCTTTGAAAACTAGTAAAGGAGAAGATTCAACAGTAGCTTTTCTAGTAATTGCTATTATTTCTTCACTTGCCATAAAGTCTACCAGAGATTCCACAGCCATTTGTTTTGATCCTGGAGAAACAAGCAACATAGTTTGGAAAATCCTATTGGTTACCCCAACTATATTTACTTTTGCGATATCCGGAGTTTTAGTTACTTCTAGTTCAGCTTGAAGAACTTGGTTTAAAGCCTCAATTACGGACTTTAATTTTCCAGGGAGAAATTCCACACCAATAGTATAAGCACCCTTAAAATCTTTAAAAAGACTTGGAACACGACTTTCAATTTGAATTCCCATTGAAGATAGAATCCCAGATACAGATAAAGAACTTGCTGAAGTCCCGATATCTGAAGTAGCTTGTGAAACCCTTTCTTTTTGTAACATATTAGTTGCAAGATCAAAAACTTTTCTGATGTCATTTATATCTTCATAATACTGCAAATCTTCTTCTTGGTAATCCTGCAGAGCTTTTTTCCTATCTATAGCATCTGAAATTACACTCATTGTCAATGGAGTTGTAAGTTGCTTAAAATTCTTAGGATGACGTATAAAGGCATCATAGATTTTCTGCAAAGAGTTAAAAAGATATTTATTAGATAAGACGTCTTTATATAACAATCCTTTAACTGAATAATCTAAAACTAAAGGCCTCATAGCAGCTGTTATTTCAGGATTATTGAAAATTTCTATCAAAATTGTTAGCTCTGTAGGAGCAAGGTCTTTCCTTTCTTCTGGGATATTATTATACTTAACAATAAGATCTTGGACTTTAGAGTCTGAAATTTTATCTGTAAGAACTTTAAACAGAGGCTCTTCAAAAAGCTCTTGAATTTCTCTTCTTGTAAGTTTATTTTTTTGATTGAAAATATCTGTTAAACTTTTTGTACGTATTTTATTTGAAATGTCATCATACTTTCTTCTCAAGATTTTATAATACTTTTGCAAATCTGCATTAGAGATTTCTTTATTAATATCTTCTGCAAAGAAAGATACAATTTCTCCATTTACTACATCTAAGTGATTAAAGTAAGTGTTCATCTTATCTATGTCATAGTCTAGTCCTCCTTTTTCAGTCATTCCATCAGGAAGTACAACTACTTTTCCAGTTGTCCAATGCAAGAACTCTACGACTTTAAATGAATCGATAAGATTGAGTCCTGATGTAGGAATTCTATTTGCTGTAATTTCTGTTAGTATCTCAACTATATGTTGTGGTACATGTCCGGAAGCTAGCGCTTCATTAAATTTATCAAGCGTTTTATATTTAGAACTTTCTAACCAAGACACAAGATTTTTAGGAAAGCTAATCATTACTTCAGCTTTTGAAGTCCTTGTATTATCATCTCCTAGTTCTTCATAAATTTTCAAAACCCTACTATACATAGTATTAGGAACTTGTGTTAATTGTGCACCTGGAACTTGCAAAGAAATAATTCTTTTTTGCACCATTGAAGTTACAATTTGACTTAGTTTTTCTCCCATAAGAGAGATGTCTAAGTTTAAGTACTTCATTCCAGGAACTACTAAGTTTTCTGTATCAAGAAGTTTTTTAATTGCATATTTTGTAGACTGCGGAGTATGATTATTAGAAACAGAATCTAGTAAAAGCTTTTCAACTTTTTTCCAATTTTCTACCGGTATTTTAAGATCCGATGTAATCCCTAAATCTTCTAATAGTTTAATAGTTTCTCTCTTTCTTACGTGATTTAAAATATCATTAGCTTGTTGTACTAAACCTTTCATTTTTGCTGTATCAGAAGGGTCTTCTAAACGAGAAATCAAACCTGACATAACCAGAGAGTTCATCTGTACAGAAAGGGTCACAGAGTTTCCCGCTGCACTAGGGTCTTGCTGAATTGCAAAATCTTGGAAGGGGAAAGATGCAAAATAAGATTCTAGGTTCTTATGCAAAAGAGTCCCAGGAGTATAATAAAAAGAGCCTAAAGCTGGAGTATATTGCACTACTTCTGGAGCAAACCCTGTTTTTCCTATAGGGTAATCTCCTTTATTAGAAGACTCTGTTTGAATTAAATCGATCCCTCCTTCCCACATATCTAAAGCAAGATTAATCAAAGAAGGCTGATTTTTATGTGTCAACCAAGTTAAAGGTTGAACAGATGTTTTCATAGTATGGTTTTCAACTACAGACCCATTAGGGTAAGTAGCAGCACCTAAACCGTGAGGTTTTTCTATTTCATTAGAAGCTTTTAAAGAATTAACCTCAATATTTTCTCCTGAATACTTAGGTGAAAAGTCTTTAATTTCTGATATATTGTTATGCAGTTTAAATATAGCATTGAAGTTTTTAACGGTATAAAAAAGACTTTTAGAGTTCCTTCTCATACCTTCTATAAACAACATTTGGTCATTATACTGATGCAACTTTTCATCATCTTTATGCCATCTTGTAGCATGTAGCCTCATATCTCGGTAAGCTTCGCTGCCCATCCAAGTAAAACCATCTGCTACTTCAAGATTTTTCCCTGTTAATGGGCTAAGCTTAACAGGTTCTTTAATAGTTATGATAGTAAGTGAAGACCTTTTATACTCTCCTGTTTTACTGTCTTTTCCTGTTTTCCGAGGACTTCTAATGTAATTATCCTCTAAGTCCTGCATAGTTTTAGAATCTATTGCATTACTCATTTGAGGAGAGCTGGCTCTTTCATTTCTTTTGAAAATTGTGGTAGCACCAGCGTAAGAAGCAGCACCCCCTAAGAAAAGAGCATTAGTATCCAAAAGTTGCAAGTAACCGTTACTAGAGATATATCTTAATACTCTCTCTAGGAATATTTCATCTTCGGGACTTTCCGAGCTAAGATCAAAGTAAGGGTCTAATTTTCCTTTTGTCACCGATTTAAAACTGTCAATTTCTTTTTGAGTGTACCCAGAAAAACCTTTAATACCTAAGCTATGATTAACAAGAGAAATAGGGTTTAAAAACACCTTCATTTTTGCAACCTTTCTAGTCTTATCTGTCTTTTTATTTGTTACTTTTTGTGTATGCTGCTTAAGAATACCTACGTCTTCAAGACGAGTTTGTAAATTGTTTAACAGTTTCTCTTGGTATTCTTCTGCGTATTTTATGATCCCAGGTCTGTGCCTATTTAATATCTCTTTCACAGCCTTATTAGAATCAGCGGTGATTTTGACGTTCTTTAAATCTTTGAAAAGTTGGTTATTTAAAGACTTGTCTAAATCTTTAAAAATAAATAGGCCCTTTGCATAGTTTTTAGTCTTGTTTTTAAAGATCATAGGAGATCTTCTAGAGCTAATAAAATCTTGCATTTCTACTGCTAGTCTTCTTTCTAACCTTTTTGCAAATAAACTTTTTTCAATAGCAACTGTTTCTTTCCCTTCTTTTCTTATTTTCAACTCTGCAATAACATCATACTCAGAATCTCTTATATTTAAAGTTCTGATAACTTTTCTTCCATCTGCGGGGAAAATAACATTGCCGTTTAACATAGCTTCTACAGTAGTGTAATCTTGCCCTGTTGCATCAAGCCTATCAAAGTCTTCAGAGAAACCTGTAGAAGTAGAAAGACCTGAAAATTCTGTAAAGTTTCCTACTTTGTCTGCTTGGATTAGTTCAAATAATTCGGTGTTAACTCTTTGAAAAGTGTTATCTCTTTCAATTTTTGCACGGGCAGAAGCGATCCTTCTATGTATAGCAGTAGAAAGACTTATAGCAAATTTGCTTTTTCCTCCCTGAGTTAAAGTTGAAAGCTCAGTTTCTAGAGGCCTAGATTTTTCAAACATTTTCATTAAAGGGATAATCCTTCCTGCTAATTGAGAAGAACCAGTACCATCTCCAGTAAATAAAGTATCTAGTCTAGTATACTCTATTCCTTCTGCAAGGTTATCTTTAACAGTTGTTGGAATATGCTTTATAAATTCTCTGATTTCTTCTGAGTTTCCTATTAGTTCTAATTCTTCTTCAGATAGGGGAAGACCAATTTGATTGAAGAACTTTTTCATTTGAGTTTTTGATTTGGTCGAAGTATCCCACTTGCTCTTAAGATTTTTTGTTGAAATGTAATCAAAAGTCGATTTCTTGAAGACTACTTGTCCATCAATAATTTCTAAGTATTCATTTTTAGGATTTCTTGCTTTAGCAAAAGCTTCTGCTAACCACTTGTTACGGATATTATGAGAAATTTGCTTTAAGGTTGAATTCACAACAGAAGCTGTATTACCCACAAAAATATAACTGCTTTCTGTTTTTGATTGTGCAAAAGTATTGTAGAAATCTCTGTATACAACAATCATTTCTTTGCTGTTCATATTTGAAAAGAAATCCAAAACAAGATCAAGAGACTCATGGCTTTTTTTGAAAGCAGGGTTCTTAGATAAAGCTACTAATTTGTTAACCATGTGCTCTGGGCTAACAGAACTTTCTAATTGATTATGTAACAGTGTTTTAAATGCTTGACGTTCTCCTAAAGAAGTTATGTTCATTAAGAAAAGATTCACAGCTCTTCCGGCTCTTTTAGTTGCGGATTCCCCATTTCTCTCTTGAAAATCTATGTTGTTTTTGGAAGTCTGTCTTTGAAGATCTTCTCTTTCAATAAAATCATCATAAGCTTGGACATATAGATTTGAAAGAATGCTTAAATACTCCTCAAAAAGAGCATCAAAGTTTTCACTTACAACAGGGTCTACCAATGCAATATAATCTCTTAACCTATTTGAAAAGTCAAGAGTTAAAATGTTTTCAGGATTAACATAATATTCCCCAGGATTTTCTTTTGTTATAGAACTTAAAAATTCATTAAAACCAATATGGAAATCTTCTAAGTCTACAATACTAACTTCTTGGCCAAGCCTGTACTGCACACCAGGTAAAGCCTTTTCTAGCTCCTTTCTAGTAATTTTATAAGGCTTAGCAACATCTAACTCTTGAAAAAGTTTTTGTGTATGAGACTTATTTGAAAATCCAAATATTTTACTTAGGTAAGCCCAGATTTTTTCAAGGATAGTTTTAGCTGTTTTTGTCGGGAAATTATAGTGTTCTCCTGAATAACGGTATACACCATACTCTTCTGCAAGATACTCATCTATCTCAAAAACAGTAGCTTCTGAAGCTTTTATGAAAACTATTTTCTTACCTTTTTGTGTACGAATTGTTTTATTTCCTAGCTCTTCTTTAACTTTTTGCAATGCTGCAGTATACTCTTCTTCTGTTTTAAAAGTAGCCCTTAAGAAAATATGGAATCCTTCGTGATATAAAGATTTATTTGTAGCACTTTGGGATACAATTACTTTCCCATTTTGTATCATTGCTTCAACACCTTTCTCTAAACTATCATATAGAACTTCAATATTTGGAAACTTTTCTCTAAACCAAGCTTTCTCCTCTTTAGAAAGCATCTTTGTGGATGTAGATGATTCAGCTTGTCCCCAATATACATTTATAGTTCCAGTTGGTTTATTATTAACAGTTTCAGAACTATTATTACTATTTTGATCAGATTGTATAAACTCTTCAAATTCTTTTATTGTTTCTGGAGAATTTAGTATAGTTATTTGAGAAGGTTCAAATACTACTATTTGATTTTCACCACTATCATAAATTCTATTATCAGATTGTTTACCCCCTTTTAATATTAATCCATCAGTATTTTCTTTTAGTTTTTTACCCTCTTCATAATTATCAAACCAATCTTTAACGGTTAAACTTTTAGGGTTTTTAGTGTTTAATAAAGCAGCTTGCTTATTACCTTTATTATTTTTAATATAATCTTGATACTCTTTAGCTGATTTATCAATGCTTTGTTCATCTGCCCCCATCTTTTTAAAAAAATCAATTTCTTGTTTAATTTCTTCAATAGTTGGATTCAACCCAAACTTTTTAATAATTCCCTGTAGTACAGAATCATCAAATTCATCTCCTTTATAATTTAAAGCATAAATATTAGCAGCGTTAGTATCATCTGTAAAAAATATACCTAATTCTTTAGATTTTGTATTTGTCCTACTATTGGAATTTCCTCTAAACACAACATACTTAACTTTACTATCAGGTATCTTACTTTCTATAAATGACTGTATTTGCTCATTAGTATAATTAGCATAAGCTGGTTCTATATCTTTTAAATCATTGATGTTTTTATTTTGTTCTGGTGTTAAATTTGATTTTAAATCAAAAATAGCAGCTTTTAACTCTCTAATAGAATTATATCTTACTCCTTTATATGTTGGTAGACAGGCCATGTTACTGTTCTTTATTGTTTTTAATTGCTTGAGTTCCTACTATTACAGGTGGAATTAGAGCTTTATAGATGTTAGGATTAGTCATATCAAACATTCCATTATTATATCTTAAAGATTTAATAGGAACTCTGTTTGCATCAACAGCGTAAACAGTGTTTGTAGGTATATCTAAAGAAAACCCCATTTGGTCTTTAACATTTTTTATTTCAGCAATTCCTTCTATATTATTTTTATTTTTTACATAAGATGCATAAGTATCTGTAGATAAATATTTTTTAGAAGGGTCATATTCTTTTATACCATATTCGTTTAACTCATTTTTTTCAAATATGTTTTTTAAAAAATCATTATGCTCATCAGCATAGTTACTTAACTTTCCATCCCAAGACTTACTTTGTAATGTTTTTGCTATTTTATCATTATAATTTAATAATCTCCAACTGTTTCCTTTCCCTTCTCCTATTACTTTAGGTAAATTTTGAGGAAATCCTAACTGATATATACCATCAGTCCCCACATTTGGTTGATTAATATCAGGGTGATAAAATTCATCTGATGTAACGTATGATTCAGCATTCTTTTTATTATTTGTTAAAAATGTAGCATAATCATTTCTATCTCTATTTGCAAAATCATCTATGTGTTGGTGTGCCCCTCTATATAATTCATTTTTATACATTTGCTCACTCTCTTTAAAACCTCCTGCAAAAGATTGAGTATTTTTAGAATTCATTTGTATAAATTGCTCAGGTGTTCCTGTAAATTTAGAACCATCAGAATATTTCATCCAACTACCATTAGCTTTAGCAGTTTGTTCTATAGTGTTATACTCTTTTAATAAAGGTGCATTTGTTGGTATTTCTTTATTCCAATTGCCCCAATTAATTTCTGATTGAAAAGTGGTGTTCAACTTACTTAATCCTTCTTCTTTACTTAATCCTTTAGGAACTATTATCTTGGTTACTTTTTCTATATCTGAAACAGAACTCATTTTCCCTATACCTAAGTCAATAAACTGATAACCTTTTTTAGGATCATAAAATATATTGGACTTACCTCCACTTAAATCAATATTTAAACCATTTTTTTCTAACTCTTTAATATCATTATAAAAGTTATCAATATGTTCTTTAGGTATTGAACTTAATTCTTCATCACTTAGTTGATTATAGGGCTTACCAGTAGCTTTAGTCTGAACTTGATAAACATTACCATCAATTTCTTTTACTTGATGGGTTTTCATTATTCTTGGTGACTGTATTTTATCAGAGTAATTAACTAATCTACTGGCATCATCATAACCATGAGCACTTTGTCTTGCTACATAATTATCTCCTAATTCAAATACACCTTTGTTATTTGTACCACCATCAGATATATTTTTACCAAGTTGATTTTTTGATTGTAATATGTCCTTTTGTGTGGTATTAAAAATATCTTCTCTTACCTTTAATTCTCTAATTTGTTTTTCTATTGGATAAATTGGATTTTCAAAAGGATCCCAAGGTTGAGATTCTTTTACTTTTGCGTTATATTCTTCCACTGTTATTTTTTTAGCTTTATAGTCTGCCCAAAGCTTTTTTTGATTTGCAGCATGAACAGACTCTTTTGCTTTTAATTTTAAAATACTAGATTCTAAATTATTAATTTCTGATTGAAAAGCAGCGTTCGACTTACTCAATCCTCTTTCTTTATTTAATCCCCTTATGGCTCCACCAACATTACCTATTTTAGCCAATTTAGGTATTTTAGATGCTTTATTCCATAGTCCTATTCCTAGTAAATTTAAAGGGTCTGT
>Ga0209284_10004075_pt1 | contig 16918 bp, 19 predicted proteins | sample FRY03_FD_187211 | JGI IMG/M metagenome (GOLD analysis project Ga0209284, IMG submission 187211) | Freshwater microbial communities from Lake Fryxell liftoff mats and glacier meltwater in Antarctica - FRY-03 (SPAdes) (version 2) | ecosystem: Environmental > Aquatic > Freshwater > Ice > Glacier... | reverse complement strand
CAAGTGGTGAAAAAGGCCCGAGTGGGCGGTAAAAACGGTCGGATTTCTGGAGCTTGCGCGTGAAATCTCGTCATTTGAAAAATATCGACCCCCTACTCGACGTGGCGGTGAGTTATTCAGACCATCCCAAGGGTAAACACATATTCTGAGGACGCGATACGGTGAGATACTTGGGCTCATGCGGTTGAATTCCCTATCCGTTTAAAAAAAGAACCATAACCATCCTAGGAGACGGCATGAACCTGAAAAAACGTTCCTTTATTAACGCCTTGATTGCAGCGCCTCTACTGGCGTGCCTTCCGCTTACGGCCTCATTTGCACAACAAACGACGTGGCCCACCGGCAGCGTGAAATTGATTGTTCCTTTTGGTGCGGGCGGATCAGTTGATCGGTTTTCACGCGGACTCGCCTCTCATTGGGAGAAAACGCTAGGCGGTCCATCGGTGATCGTAGAGAATCGAGGCGGCGCGAGTGGACTGCTTGGCGCGCGCACTTTCCTTGGTGCTCCTAAGGATGGAACGGTTCTGTTTGCCGGAATCCAGCCTACGCTCAGCATGAATATTGTCGGACAGAATGCTGGGTTTTCTCTGAATGATTTCGTTTTTGTAAACGTTGAACAGCGCGACTTCTCGTCCATCACTGTCCGTGCCGACTCGAAATACAAGACTATCCAGGATCTAGTCAACGACATACGCGCCAATCCGGGAAAGATCAAACTTTCCATGGTTCCCGGCTCTGGCACCCATCTCTTTGGTTTGGCCTTTGTCAAAGAACTTGCGTTGAAGCCCAACATTGTTACGTTTAACGGTGGGGGAGTGCAGCGAACGGACCTGCTTGGTGGACACAGCGAGGCGATGGTGGCATCAGCCTATGGCGACATGGTGTTGGGTGACAAAGTGCGCGTGCTGGCCGTTTCTTCTCACGAACCATTTCCCGGTTGGCCGAATGCCGTTCCAGTCACAAAGGCTTACCCAAACATCAAGATTCCTCCGATTGGGGATAATCGCTTCATAGCAGTTTCCAAGGAATACGCACAAAAGAACCCTAAGGCGTTTGAGATGCTTGTGGCCAGTTACAAAAACTTATTTAACAGTCCCGAGTATCAAGCTTATATCAAAAAACAGGGGTCGGACTTGATCTCGGCGTACCGGGGGCCCGAAGAGTCGGTCAAGATGGTCAAAGAGCTACATGACGTTGTGGTCGAGTTTAAGGATGCATTGCAAGGCAATTGATAAGTGCCCTTTTAGTTGTTTCTGATCGCCAACCACGTTGGCGATCAGCTCCCCTCCGTTTTTGTTTTGTGAGTGACGATGACTTGGATCGCAGCATTTAATCGTGTCAAGTACGAGCTTGTCGTGTTGTTGCTGATATTCAGCTACGCCACGTACTACTATCTTGAAGTTTATGCGTTGTCGTCTAGGACGATCAACTTGCTGTTGATTGGTCCTGTTTACGTGGCTCTTGCATTGTCGACTTTCTTTTTGATTGTTTTAAAGGTTAGAAAGGCAAGGTCTGAAACCGAGGGCGCTGTGTCATCTGATCCCAGCCAGCAGGCTCCTGAAGAGTCGGGCAAGATAGGTGATTCAGCGGTTGTGCGCGACGGCCTGGTTTTCGGCATCGCCACGATCCTGTATGTCTTGCTTCTCGATAAAGTTGGTTTTGTCGTCAGTTCTTTTTTGTACGTGATGAGCCTGATTTATTTTTTGGGTAATCGGTCATTTTGGTTGACGATATTTCTGCCAGCTGTCGTTGTGGGCTTTTTGTATTTGACGATGGTAGTGCTCCTGAAGTTTCCTTTGCCTGAAGGTTGGCTGATTTAACGAGCTGGCTATTCATTTGCATGTGGTAATTTATGTCTGAACTGTCATCGTTATGGGCTGGTATTTCTCTTTTGGCCGACTGGCAAGTGATCTTGATGATGGTCCTCGGCCTGATATTTGGGATCATCACTGGAGCAATTCCCGGCTTTAGCACACCCTTGGCAATCAGTGTCATGCTTCCGCTGACCTTTGGCATGGAGTCGCTGCCGGCTATTGTATTTCTCACCTGTATCTATGCAGGTGGGAATTTCGGTAGTTCTATCTCTGCAATTCTGATCAACATTCCAGGCTCTCCACAGGCCATCGTCACGGGCTTGGACGGGTATCCGATGACTTGCATGGGGCGCGGCAATGAGGCGCTTGGCCTTGCGGTCGCAGCATCAGCTATCGGTAACCTGATTGGCGCCATTTTTCTTATTTTGATCATGCCGTTGTTGGTCAAGTTTGCGCTAAGTTTTGGGCCGCCAGAGCTTTTTCTAGTGGGGGTAATCGGCTTGACGGTCATCGCTAGCCTTCATAGAAGCTTCTTGAAAGCGGCGATTGCAGGCATGTTTGGGGTATTGCTGGGCACCATTGGCATGACTAGCGCAGGCTCTACCAGAGGAACCTGGGGGCTTTATGAGTTACTTGATGGTATCCCCTTAATTCCGGCTCTCGTCGGTCTGATTGGATTTTCCGAGCTGTTTGTCATGCTTCAAAGAAGTTACGTGGCTGGCAAGATTGAGGATGGTGTCGCTCACTCTTCCAAGAGCCTGTCTAAGTTATTGGAAGGTTTCCGGATGACCTTCCGCTACCCGATCACCTTGCTCCGTGCAAGCACGATCGGCGTGCTGATAGGCGGGCTGCCTGGAGCAGGTGGCACAGTGGCCAGCGTTGTGAGCTACAACGAGGGTCGTCGCTGGTCAAAGAATGCATCGAATTTTGGCAAAGGCGAACCTGAAGGCGTTATCAATGCTGAGGCGGCCAACAATGCTTCAGAGGGTGGTGCGCTGGCGCTCATGCTCGCGCTGGGCATCCCGGGTGGATTGGCGACTGCTGTTCTCATTGGCGGTTTCATGCTGCAGGGTCTGGTGCCGGGGCCACGGCTTTTCCTGGATAATGCCCCGCTTCTTTACGGTGTTATGACAGCGCAAGTTTTTGCGTCTTTCATGCTGCTGTTTTTCGGTCTGTTAGTTTCGTTTTACGCCGCCAAGATTATCAGCGTCCCGACTAGCATCCTGATTCCGATGATCGCATTGTTTTCGATCGTCGGCACATATGCCGTCAAGCTGCTGATGTTTGACATCTACATCATGCTGGCGTTTGCCGTGATTGGAATTATTCTCAGGAAGTTTGATTACCCATTAATTGCGGTGATCCTGGGCTTGATTCTGGGGCCTATTTTGGATGGGCAACTCATGAGGACGTATCAAGGCGCCGGTGAGCTGTCATTCTCGATTTTTCTGAATCGCCCGCTGAGCGTGTTGCTTTTGGGCATTCTGTTGTTGAGTCTGCTTCCACTCGCGCTGCGATTGGGCAGGGATTTCCGCAGCCGCGGGTGGAAAAAGACAAATGGATAAGGCCGTATTGACCGTTTACTGGCAGCCAGGCTGCAGCAGTTGTTTAAAGCTAAAAGAGCACCTCACTGCTCATGGTATTGAATTTCGTTCCGTGAACGTACTTGAAGACTCTGAGGGCTTTGCTGAGCTGGCCAGTTTTGGCTTAAGGCGAGTACCGATTCTCGCCCGTGGCACTGAGTGGTGTGATGGCCAGGTACTGTCTGAAATCGATGCCTTGGCTGGTATCAATCGAAAAAAATCGGCAGCCCTGAGCCCAGAGCAGATATCTGCAATCATTCAACGAACCATGCAGACCCTTTGTTCGTACGTACAGCAGATCCCTGCGGAGAAATTCACAGACACGCTACCTGGCAGACCAAGAAGTTACGCGGGGCTAGCCTGCCACATCGCAGAAATCGTTTCGCTTTTCTTGGCCGTTGTCAAAGACAATCACAAACTGGTTTTCTCTGACTATGACCATCCGCTGCCGACTCAGTACTCCACTCCGCAGTCACTATTGAGCTTTTGCAATCAAGTCTCTGAGTCATTTAAGGACTGGGCTACGAACGACTTGCCCAGGACAGACCTGAACCAGCACGCCGAGCTTTACTACGGTGAGCATTCGATGTGCGACTTTCTCGAGCGAACAGGCTGGCACTCCGGCCAGCACCTTAGGCAGCTGGAACTGGTTTTGCGGGAAAAAATTGGTCGTAATCCTGTACCACCTTTGGATCCCAATATGTTTGCTGGGCTGCCGATTCCAGATGCGGTTTGGGACGACCGCTTGGTTTTTTAGGTCGCCTTTATTCAGCAATGAAAGAAATCTCGAGGAACAGCAAATGGCGTCACCCGTTGTAGAAAGCGAAGTTGCCCAGCCGCGTGCATGGCTGGCTCAAGACATCAGGAATTCAAAGCAGTGGATTCGGCCCTTAACTGAGCCGGAAAAGTGCGGACTGCGCACCGGCCTTGAGGCTTTTCTGAAAACGGGGAAGGCGTTTGAGGAATCAACGGGTTTTGATTTTGATTTTGGTGACATTAGTAAATTGCGTGCAGACATTAACGAACAGCTGTCCACGCAATTCGGTTTGATTGTGCTGAAGGACTTTCCTATTCAAGGCCTAACCGAGGCTCAAATTAAGGCGCTTTACTGGGGTTTCACCAACCGTCTTGGTGTCTTGCGCCCGCAGGGTAAAGATAGTGCGTTGATCAACCATGTCAAGAACGCAGGAGGCGTCTATCGGGCGGCTGGTGGGCGTGGATACAACACCAATGCGGAGTTGGATTTTCATGTCGACTTTGCTGACTTGGTCGGTCTGTTGTGCATTCAGGACGCAAAGTCCGGGGGGATTAGCAAGATATGTTCATCCCGAGCACTGTATGAGGAGCTACAAAGTACTGCGCCCGAACTCGCTGCAGCTCTGTTGCAGCCTCTTTACTACTCTCGTCAGCAAGAGGAAGCGCCAGATGAGCTGCCTTACTACAAGACGCCTGTTATCGCCTATGAGCAGGGACGGTTCAGTTGCCGCTACACGCGCAATCACATTCGCTATGCCCACCGACATGAAGGGGCCAGCGCGCCCAATGCGCTTCAGGAGCAAGCGATGGACTGGATCGACGAGGCTGCAAAGTCAGACAAGTTCAATTTCGACATGCGCTTGGTTCCTGGAGACTTGCAGATCATCAACAATCATGTCGCGCTGCATTCTCGAACATCTTATGAAGATCATGAGGAACCGGAAAAACGCCGGAGTCTGTTGCGTTCCTGGATAGCGACACCTAACAGTCAGCCACTGTCTCCAGCCATGGCGCAAGCGTTTCATGATCATCATGCGGGCTCGGTTCGTGGAGGTATCAAAGGCCAGGCATTTGACGAAAAGAAACAGGCTTACACGCGTCGTGCTGCCGAATTTCATGGAATGTTGACGAGCCGAAATGGGAGCCCAGACACTGTATGACAAGCTTTGGAACTCACATGTTGTCGACCAGCGTGGTGACGGCAGTGACCTTCTTTATATGGATCGGCACTTTGTTCACGACGCATGCGCTCAGGGATTTGATTTCCTGCGGGAGAGGGAGCGAACGGTTCGGCGCCCTGATCTGACGTTTGGCATGGAGGATCATTACATCGCCACCTGCCCCCGCATCGCGCGGTCTGAATCGATCGTCAAGTTAGGTCCAGTTCTAAAGGCAAATGCCCAAGAGTTTGAATTTGCTAACTTTGGTCAAGGAAGTGCGCACCAGGGGATCGTCCATGTCATTGGTCCGGAGCTCGGCCTGACGCTTCCTGGTGTTTTGGTTGTTTGCGGTGACAGTCACACAGCTACGCACGGCACGCTTGGCTGTGAGGGTAAACACGTATTCTGAGGACGCGATACGGTGAGATACTTGGGCTCATGCGGTTGAATTTCCTATCCGTTATCCAAGGTGTGCTGCAGGTTCAGTATGGTCGTGCCTTCGGTGATTTCAAGTTCCAGCAGGTTCGGCGGCAAGCCCCGATTGCTGCAAGGCTTCATCAATGTGACGCGCCACCTGCCGGTCGTCAAACTGGCATTTACTCCCGACATGTACCAAACGTCCTATTGACGGAACCAATAGGCAGGGGCATGATTGACCTCCACTTAGGACGTGTCGCTGGCGTATGCTGGCAACTGTCGTGCATCCCATCTGAGGAACTTCGGCCATGAGAGATTCCAAGCGCGGCTGGCTCGGCGAAAGTTCGCCCAGGAGTGCGACCGGGCGTAGTGCTCTGGTCGAGCCCCTGCCGCACCATATCAGCGCCGACGCATTGCACGTCGTGTTCGCCGCTGACCCGCACAAGGTCGCCAGCTTTCTGCCACCAGGGCTCGAGCCTCTCGACGATGGACGCGGTTGGGCGATGGTCGCCGACATGGCTAAGGTCAGCGCACAGCAGCCCGAACAATACTGGAAGGACCCGCAGCGCTCCTGCTACAGCGAAGGACTGGTCGGGTTCTATTGCCGCTACGGCAAGCGTATCGGCCGCTATAGCGCCTTTGTCTGGGTTGATCGCGACTGGTCGATGGGGATGGGACAGATTTTCGGTTGGAGCAAGCGTCTGGCCAGTATTCACCGCACGCGTCTCAATGATGTCAATCCGGGAATGCCGGCCTTTGGCAATGGTGCGACCCTTGCCGGGACCGTGCAGCGCAATGGCAATACCGTGTTGCGCGTCGAGGTGGAGCTCGGTGATTCGGCGGCCAGGCTTGATGCGATGCCCGACTTCCCCGCGGCGAGCTGGCTCTACCGCTATGTTTCCAGCCCGGGCCCTGGTATTGACGAGGTCGAGCAATTGCTCGAGCTCGGGTTCAGCAACGTTCGGTCCGCCGATGTCTGGTCCGGCATTGGCCGGGTGCAGTTCGGCGCTGCCGATGATGAAGAACTGTGCGAACTGGGACCGGTCCGCGTGCTGGCCGGATACGCCTACCGTCGCGGCTGGACCACCGATCGCAAGGCCACGCTGTTGCGCGACTATGTCGCCGAGCGTATGCATTCCAACCCCTCCCAACCAATCATTTGACAGGAGTACTCCATGGACAAACCGTTTGAACTTTCGCGTCGCAAGGTGCTTGCCGCCGCCACAGCATTGGCCGCTTTCGGCGGCAGCGCCCACGGGCAGTCGCTCGAGAAAATCCGCTACCTCACGCCCTTTGGCTACATCATGGGGTTTACGGCCAGCATGTACAGCCAGTCAGGCGGTTTTTTTGCCAAGCACGGCCTGGACGTCGAGATCCTCGGCGGTCGGGGTTCAGCGATGGCAGTGCAACAAATATCAGCCGGCAACGTGCTGATCTCGCGCACCGGCGGCACTGATCTGATCAAGGCATCAGCAAAGGACCCGTCCATCGTTGCTTTTGCCGAGATCTACCAGCGCGATATTTTCCATGTGATCAGCGGCCAGGCCAAGCCGATCAATACGCCCGCGGACATGGCGGGCAAGACGATCGGTGTCGTCTCGGTCGGAGGAGCGACGGAAAATATCCTCGACATGATGCTGGCCAAAGGCGGCGTGCCAGCCGCCAGCGTCAGGCGCGAAAGTGTCGGCAATGCGCCGGCGGCATTCGAGTTCATTGGCCAGGGGCGCATCGATGCCTACATCGCAACCAATGACACGGTCGCGCAACTCAAGGTCGACGGCAAGCCGGCCCACACCTGGAGCACCGACACGGTGGCGCGAAGCCCGGGACAGGTCTATATCACCTCGCGCAAAACTATCGCGGAGAAGCCCGAGACGCTCGCGCGCTTCTTGCGCGGGGTACATGAGGCGCTGGGCGCGCTCATTGCGGCCAAGGATTTGCAGCCGATTCTCGATTCGATGTCCGCGAAGTACGAGATCTTCGAGACCAAACGCCCCGACAAGGGTCTGTTCGTGCTGAAGTCGGCCATTGATGGAATCCGTGCGCCGCACCGCGACAAGCTGGCATCCGATGGCGCTGCCTGGCGCTCGGCCTATGAGCTGATGGTCCAGGCCAAGATCATCGAGTCGGTCGCAAAGCCCGATTTCTTCTCCGACGCGATCATCAAGCGGGCGTTTGGCTGATGCGGCTGGCCCGCGACCATTGCCTTCTGCTGCTGATCGATCTTCAACGCGCCTTTTGTTCGTCCGACGGAGACCTGGCTCGACGCGGGCGCGACATCACGGCGATGCAGGCCGCAACGGGGTCCTGTGCCCGCCTGGCAGCGGCGGCGCGGGCCGTCGGTGTCCCGGTGGTCTGGACCCGCATGATGCTGCGTCCCGACTATGCGGACGGCGGTCGCATGACGGATGACCTGCTGCCGCACCTGAAACTGGCCAGCGCCTTGCAGCGCGGTAGCCGGGACGTCGAACTCGCCGATGGGCTGGGCGTCGAATCTGGTGACGACGTGATCGACAAGCCGCGCAACTCTGCGCTGTTCGCAACTTCGCTGGAGGTGCATCTGAACGCGCGACGCATCGAGCGGGTCATCGTGGGCGGCGTTACCACGTCGATGTGCGTGGACACGACGGTACGCGATCTTGGCCAGCGCGACTATGCCACCTTCGTCGTGCGCGAGGCGGTCGGCGATTTTGACGCGGCGCGCCACACGGCGGCGCTGGCCGCAATGGCTTTCGGCTTCGCGCGCGTGATCAGCGAGCGCGACTGCGTGGCGGCGCTCGAAGGCGACGGGCTCGATTTCTCATGACCCAGACGCATATTGCCCTGACCGGCATAGAACAAAAGTTCGGCAAGGGGGCCAACGCCGTGATTGCGCTCACTGGCGTGGACCTGCAGGTCGGGCACGAAGAGTTTCTCGTGTTGCTCGGGCCGTCCGGCTGCGGCAAGACCACGCTGCTGAGAATCATCGCCGGGCTGGTGCGACCGACCAGTGGAGAAGTTCGCATCGGCGACCGGGATCTGTGGGTCGGCGAGGCGCGCGACAACGCGGTGGTCCAGGAACTCGGTGTCGTGTTTCAGGACGCGAACCTGTTTCCATGGCTCAATGTCGAGGACAACATCGCCTTGCCGCTCAAGCTGCGTGGGCGCTCCAAGGTCGAGCGACGCGAACGGGCACGCGAACTCTGCCGCCTGGTCGGCATCGACGGATTCGAGAAGCGCTGGCCGCGCGAATTATCCGGTGGCATGCGCCAGCGCGCCGCGATTGCCCGCGCGCTGAGTTACGATCCGAAGATCCTGTTGATGGATGAGCCCTTTGGCGCGCTCGATGCGATGACCCGTGACCAGATGAATCTCGAACTACAGCGTATCTGGATGGCCTCGGGCTGCACGGTGGTGCTCGTCACGCATTCGATCGGCGAGGCGGCGTTTCTGGCTGACCGCGTGGTGCTGCTGTCGCCGCGGCCTGGCAGGATCGACCATATCCTGGATATTGATCTGCCACGCCCGCGTGACCTCTATGTACAAACCACGCCCGGCTTCCAGGACGTGGTGGCCCAGCTTCGACATCGGCTTGACGCCGCGATCGCATGAACCGCAAATTTTTGGCCCGCCATGCCGCCTGGATCACCACGCCGACGCTGTTCGTGGTGCTGATTCTGATCTGGGATGCCTACGTGGTGAGGTTCCAGGTTTCCCCGCTGATCCTGCCTCGACCCGGCCAGGTATGGACCGCGCTGCTGATCATGCTGCAGGACCCGCGCACGCTGGGCCATGCCTGGATCACGTTGTACGAAACGCTGGCCGGCTTCGGCATTGCCGTTGCGGTCGGCATCGTGCTCGGTGCCTTGCTGGGCAAAGTGGCATGGCTCGAGCGCACGCTCAATCCATTCATCGTTGCACTGCAGGTCATGCCCAAGGTGGCGTTAGTGCCCCTGTTCATCGTCTGGTTCGGGTTCGGCCCGACATCCAAGGTGGTGATGGCGGCTGTGCTGGCCTTCTTTCCGATCATGACCAACACCATACTGGGCATCAAGTCGGTCGAGCGCGGCCATCGCGAACTGATGGTCAGCCTGAATGCAGGCACCTGGCAGACACTGCGTGAACTCGAGTTGCCGACCGCCTTGCCCTATGTGCTCAGCGGCGCGGAGATAGGCATCGTGCTTGCCGTGATTGGGGCGATCGTCGGGGAATATCTCGGCGGCAGCCAGGGGCTGGGCCACATGGCGGTGGCTACGATGAATGCCTTCGACGTTCAGTCCATGTTCGGAGTCATCGGCCTGCTGACGCTGATGGGCTTCCTGCTGTATTTTGCGGTGGCCAGCCTGCGCAAGTACATCACGCCCTGGCATGAATCCGTACAGTTGACCAAAACCTAGCTGTAGCGCAGGAACTTCTTGGAGCCATGATGAAACCGGATATCCAGGTAATCGATGCGGTCACCAACATCTGGACGCCGCAGGCCTTGGCCAGCCGACCCGATCGGCGCGCTTTCTATTCGAAGATGCGGGTGCCAGCTGAGTTGTACGAGGGGATTTCACTGGAAAGCATGCTTGCGCGCATGGATGCGGCGGGCGTGGAGCGCGCCATGCTGATCGCCGCCAAGGTGGGCGACAAGAACCATCCCAGTTGCTACCACGTGCCCTACGAACTGGTGCGCGATGCGGTGCGCCAATACCCCGACCGCTTCTATGGCCTGGCCGGTCTCGACCCGACGGAAGGCATGCAGGGGGTGCGTAAGCTGGAGCAGGCGGTCAAGGAGTACGGCTTTATCGGCGCGCATTTTTACCCACATTGGTACGAGCTGGCTCCGGACCACGCCCGCTGGTATCCATTCTACGCGAAATGCGTTGAACTCGACATCCCGATTCAGCTACAGGTCGGGCAGTCCATGATCTACGATACCAACTATCCGCGTCGGAGCGTTGGCCGACCTATCAGCTTGGACAGTGTCGCATGCGACTTCCCGGAACTGAAGCTGATCGGTATCCATGTGGGCATTCCATGGACCGATGAAATGATCGCGATGGCCTGGAAACACCCCAATGTGTATATCGGCTGCGATGCCCATAGCCCTGCCTATTGGCCCGAGTCCTTCGTCAAATACATCAACTCGTACGGGCAGGACAAAGTGCTGTTCGGCACCGACTATCCGATTCTCCGGTTCGACCGCACCGTCGAGGAGATCAGGAATCTGGGTCTGCGCCCGGAGCCTTTGCGCAAGCTGCTGCGCGAGAACGCAAATCGCGTCTATCGCCTGGGCTTGGCCTGATTCGATGGAAAACAACCTGGCCGACGGCCTGGCGCAACACGCCCGCGCCCGTCCGGACCACCCGGCCTTGGTCGATGGCGACCGTAGCCTGACGCATGCCGAATTGCACAGCCGGGTCCTCGCGCTGGCTCGCACGCTGTTGTCGAATGGACTCAAGCCGAGCGACATCGTCGGCTTGTGCATGCGCGACAGCCTGGAACATATCGTGTGCATGTGGGCCTGCGCGCGCGCCGGCCTGGTGATGCTGCCGCTGGATTGGCGCTGGACCGCGGCGGAGCGGGAGTCGGTGATCCGCCATTTCAAGGCTCACCGCGTCATCACCGAACCCGACATTCCAGTCGAAGCCTGCGCCACGTTGACGTGGGATGAACTGCAGGCCCAGCCTGCGCCGGCCTCTGCGGCCAGCCTGCCCGCCACGTCGCTAGAATTTCCGCTGCTGATCTCGCTGTCTTCTGGCACCACTGGTCGACCTAAGGGCCCGATCATCACCCATCGCCATTTTCTGAGGCGATTCTGGACCCATTGGATCAACCTAGGTCTCAACGCCAACAGCAGGTATGTCAGCGCGACACCGCTGTATTTCGGCGGCGGACGTACCTTCACGCTGTCGGTGCTATTCAGCGGAGGAACGGTCATCCTGCACGGCCCGCCGTTCGAGCCGGAGACGCTGGCGCAGGTCGTGCGGCAACACGATGCCAACGCGCTGTTTCTGGTGCCGACGCAATTGCGCCGCCTGCTAGCCTGCCCACCGAAAACGAGGGAGCCCTTCCAGCGGCTGCAACTGCTGATTTCGTCTGGCGCGCCGTTGCAGCCCCATGAGCGCCGCGCGATCCGCAGCGAGTTGTGCGATCGCTTCTACGAGTACTACGCCTCCACCGAGGGAGGGGGGGTCAGCCTGTGCACGCCCGAGGATTTCGACGCGCATTTGACTTCTGTCGGGCGTCCCATTTACGGCGTGGACGTGGGCATCGTCGACGAGCTCGACCGTCCCGTCAAAGCGGGACAGGTGGGCCTGTTGCGCTACCGGGGCCCGGGCGTCGCCGACGCGTTCTTCAACGATGCCGAGCAGACGCAACAGCATTTTCGGGAGGGCTGGTTCTATCCCGGCGATCTTGCCGAGCAGGATGCGCACGGGTACCTCTTTTTACGGGGCCGCTCCAAGGACATGGTGATCCGCGGCGGCATCAACATCTATCCCAATGAAATCGAAGATACGCTGATGCGGCTGCCAAAATTGCGCGAGTGTTGCGTATTCGGCATCTCCGATCCCGACCTGGGCGAGCGCCTAGCCTGTGCCTGGGTCGGGGAAGCGGATTTGACGAGCGCCGAACTCGAATTGTATTGCCGAGCGGGCCTGGCGCCGTACAAGATTCCCAGCGTCTGGCTTCGACTGGATGAACTGCCTCGCAACAGCGCGGGTAAGGTTGTCAAGGATCGTCTGAAGGAGTCGACCCGGAATGTGACGGACCCGGCGCGGCAAAAAACGCAGCGCGCCGGCTGACAAGTCCGCACTGGCCAAATCGCAGGAAAGCAAACCATCCAATCGGCCAACTGATGACGCTGCCAGACGCCTACCGGGCAAAAATTCTTGGCGAGTTAGCTTGGCGAGTCAGTCTGCCGCCCGAGGGTAAACACGTTTTCTGAGGACGCGATACGGTGAGATACTTGGGCTCATGCGGTTGAATTTCCTATCCCTATACAGTCCGTGCAATGCGGCCGAGAGTTTGCTGGTGGCGCGCGGCGGGCGTGGCACAAGACTTTCTGCCCAAAATCAGCGCCATTTATGCCGCCAAAGGGCTGGAGATGCGCTGCGATGCCGAGTCCCTTGCTGTTTTTGCATCAAATAAGCCGATGAGCGCCGTAGATGCTGAAAACACAGCTATTAATTCAGTAGCTGGTGTGGTGGCCAAATGGGTGCTGGGCGAGGGCGAAGTGCGTGCGTGAGGATCTTATCTTGACGCGAGCCGGACGGGATTTCTGGCCGTCTTGCGGTTACCGCCTGCTGGATCAGGATGCCAACGGCTATCTGGTGATTACCGATGATTTTTTGCGGCACCTGCTGGAGCGTCCCGAGATGGCGCCCATCGCCTCGTCGTGTGCCGCTGAGTTGGCGCTGCACGGGCAATTGCTGCAAGCGCCCCGGCGTGAAGTGGCGCAGGCCGAACTGGCGGCCATCAAGGACCGCGATGCGGCGGACAACTACGCCGTCTGGTTGCGCTTTCGGACGCGCCTGCTGGCTGCGCCCACGCTGGAAGCCAGCTACCTCGCCTTGTTTCAGGGTGAGGGCGTGGATGTGGCACCGGTGCTGGTGCAGCAGCTCATCCAGGTTCTGTTGCGCCACGTGCTGGGCCACGCAGCAAGGGAGGAGGGCGCGACCGCGCTGGAAGTGCGCGCGGCCGAGATGCTGTTTCGGACCCAGAAAATCTCCATTCTGGAAGACGGCGCGGTGATGGCGGCCGATGACGAAACCGTCCAGCGCTCCGCCATCTCCGGCGGTTTTGCTTCGATCGACGATATGCTCAAGCAAGGCGGCGTGCCGCTGCGCAGCATTGACCTCGATGTGCTGAGCGAGGACAACCAAGAGGACTATTGGTCGCGCAGCGAACACTTTGATCTGGTGTTGCGGCTCAACCATGGCCAACCGGCGCTGGATGCCTTGTGCCGCGTGCTGGAGCGTTGGATTGCGCATTTCCTGCAGCTGCCGGTGCGCATCCAGACCGACCGTGAGATCGTGGACGAGCAATGGGTCTGGCATGTCGGGCTGGATGCGCAGGCCAGCAGCATTCTGAACGACCTGTACACCGGGGCCGAGGTCAACGAAGACCGCATGGGGCGTCTGATGTGCTTGTTCCGCCTGGCGTTCGTCAACCCGGCCGACATGCTGGCCGAGGTAGCGGGGCGACCGGTCTACCTGGCGATGGCGACAGATGAGAATCATCGGCTCAATTTGAAACCCCAGAATCTTTTGCTGAACTTGCCCCTGGCCCGACGCTAAGAAAGATTTGAGAAAGAATCGGGGTCAGACTCCAATTGGATCGAGTTGCTATAAATTTAATCATGGCGGGTAAATTCCCCGCTGCTTGCGGCGGGGTTCTTTATTTAGAGTCTATTTTAGAAAGTTTATTGTCATGATGGAACGATTTGCCCAACTCAGCTATGAATCTTTGGCGCCCGAAGTGCGCCCTCTGGCCGATGACATATTGAAAGTCTCCAGCGCCGCACTGGGTGGCCCTTATAACGCTTTGCTGCGCAGCCCGGACATGGCGCGCCGCTGTTTTGATTTGCTGGATTACTTGCGATTCAAAACGACCGTCAACAAGCGTTTGAATGAATTTGCCATTTTGATTCAGGCTCGCATTGCCAACGCACAGTATGAATGGTGGGCACATGAAACGATCGCGCGCCGAGCGGGGTTGCCGGACGTCGTGATGAATGAATTGCGAGAATGCCGCAGACCTGTGTCTATGCAAGACGACGAACGCTTGGTCTACGACTACTGCATTCAACTGACCTTGAACCACCGTGTGCCCGATGCACTTTGGCAAGAGGTGGTGGACAAGATGGGCGAGCAATCGGTGATGGACTTGACCGTCTTGTCGGGAACGTATGTGATGGTGTCGATGTTGTTGAACGCCACGCAAGTGGGTATTCCAAACAATGGCCCATTGCCTTTGGAAGAGTTGGACCCGTTGGAAATCAGGCGTCGATTGCTGGCGTGAACTGGCTCACGCTGGTCGTCACCCTTTTCATACAAGCCATGGTGGCCATGGCTTTGTTGACCTTGCCTGTGATGGCGCCGGTGGTGTCCAAGGCCCTGCAAGTGTCGCCAGCCTTGGTCGGCTTGTACGTCTCGGTGACCTACATCGGCGCCATGTTTTCTAGCTTGATTTCGGGCGCCGCCGTTTCGCGTTGGGGCGCTATTCGGGTCAGCCAGATTGGCCTGTTGATGTGCGGTGCGGGCTTGGTGCTCTGCGCTATCCCTTGGTTGCCCGCTGTGGCCTTGGGTGCTTTGTTGATTGGCTTGGGATATGGGCCCATCACGCCGGCAAGCTCTCATTTATTGACCAGGACCACGCCGTCGCATCAAATGTCTTTGGTGTTCTCGATCAAACAAACTGGCGTGCCTTTGGGGGCCATGTTGGCGGGGGCGATCGTGCCGCAATTGTTGTTGCGCATTGACTGGCAATGGAGCATGGTCAGCGTGGCTGTGGTTTGCGCGCTGTTTGCGGGGATCTCGCAACGCTTGCGCGCCAGCTTGGACGACGACCGAAAACCTGGACAGGCTTTGAATCGGGCGAGCTTGATTCGCCCCATTCGTTTGGTCATGGGCCATCGTCTTTTGATGAGCATGGCGGCTTGTTCTTTTGTGTTTTCCATGGTGCAAATGTCTTTGACCACCTACTTGGTCACCTTCTTGCACGAGAAACTCAGCTACGGGTTGGTGGCTGCGGGGCTGGCACTGTCCTTGACCCAGATGGGGGGTGTGGTGGGCCGAATTGCCTGGGGCTTTGTGTCAGACCGATGGCTTGGCGCCTTCCGGGTCCTGCTGCTGTTGGCCGTGGTGATGGCCCTTTGCGCCCTGGCCACAGCGTATTTCACACCGGACGTTCCTACTTGGATTGTGTTGTCAATCTTGACAGTATTCGGTGCCTCTGCCATTGGTTGGAACGGCGTTTATTTGTCTGAAGTGGCCCGGCAAGCCCCCGAAGGCATGGCCAGTATGGCCACGGGCGGCACATTGGTCTTCACTTTTTTTGGGGTGGTAGTGGGCCCGATGTTGTTTGGCGTGATTTCGAACACGAGCGGTGGTTACCCCTTGGCATTCATGGGCCTGACCTTCATTGCCAGTCTAGCCGCAGGCTTGCTGTTGTTTATTTTTCGCTGGCGATAACAACTCAGGGAAGAATTGGGGTCAAACTCCAATTCTCGGTCACACAGGCATTCTCCGCGGTGTGATCGAGAAGAATGGGCCGGTCAATGCCAGTGTCATGATCTAATTGGAGTTTGACCCCAATTCTTCTTCAAGTAAAACGGTTATTTCTACTAGGAGACTTTCCATGCCCATCGTCAAGAGTTCAGCCCAGCTGGTGCTGGAGGCCACAGCGCAGATCACCACCTACAGCGTGGCGCAAGTCCGTGCGCGGTTGGATGACCCCCAGGTGCAGATCGTTGATATCCGCGACGTGCGCGAGCTCGAACGGGAAGGAACTGTGCCCGGCGCACTGCTGGCGCCGCGCGGCATGCTGGAGTTCTGGGTCGATCCGGCCTCACCCTACTACAAGCCGGTGTTCGGCGACGAGTCCAAGGAGTTCATTCTGTTCTGCGGCGCGGGCTGGCGCAGCGCGCTGGCGGCCCGGACCTTGCAGGACATGGGCATGATCAACGTGGTGCACATTGGCGGCGGCTTTGCCGAGTGGGTGAAGCAGGGCGGACCGACCGAGTCGCTGGAGGCACACAAGGCGCGCCGGCATCCCAAGGAAGAATTGGGGTCAAATTCCAATTAGATCGAGTTGCTACAAATTTAATAGCTGCTCACGTTGAAGCTCCCGCCGGGGTAGGGCTGTGCCATTTGGCAGGTCGGCACCCCGCTTGTGCCCAATGGGGCAAAAATTCTTGGCGAGTCAGCCTGCCGCCTGAGGGTAAACACTAATTTTCTGAGGACGCGATACGGTGAGACACTTGGGCTCATGCGGTTGAATTTCCTAGTTTCCCGATTGGCATACTCGTGAAGAAGCTATGGTAATAGTATTGAAAAATAATCAGATGTTCCATCAGAAACGCAGTGGTGGAGGTATGAGTGGTTTATTTAGGGAAACTCTGCAAAACTCCGTGACTTTTGTGCAATAAGTCCTTGCCGAAAACCTGATATTGCTATAAAATACATAGCATGAAACAAACCGCCTTGCACCTCGATCTCAA
>Ga0209284_10004068_pt1 | contig 16943 bp, 16 predicted proteins | sample FRY03_FD_187211 | JGI IMG/M metagenome (GOLD analysis project Ga0209284, IMG submission 187211) | Freshwater microbial communities from Lake Fryxell liftoff mats and glacier meltwater in Antarctica - FRY-03 (SPAdes) (version 2) | ecosystem: Environmental > Aquatic > Freshwater > Ice > Glacier... | reverse complement strand
AAATATTTCTTTTAAATCTCAGCGTGCTATCTAGCGTTTGCATAAAAAGCAAAACCACTGTTTTTTTTGCCCAACTGTTTACAAAATAAATTTTGAAATATTTGATCGGAGATTTTATTAAAGATAAGATGACCATTCCTAATCGAGAGAATATATTGTTACCCGTGACGTATGGAAAATGGACGAGTTTCCACGCATTTGAACCCTCAGCATATCTGCATATTTCTAAGTGACTGTTATCATCAGTATCTAAAATGCTTCCGATAGCCACTCCTTTCGAAAAGTTTTTGTCTTTATCAAGGCTGGAGACACTCACCAAGGTTTCATTATTAGTTCTGATGTCTTGACCTAATCTTTCTGAGATATGAGGTAATGAGCTAGTCTTTAATTTGAGAAGAAGTTTAATTGTTCCTAAAACACCTCCAGAAAAAATCACGCCTTTACTTGTAATTTTCCTTCGCTCGACAAAGACCTTGGTACTTGTTTTAATGTCCACTTCATAGCCATCAGCGCCTTCCTTGTTATTTATCGGTCGTACATCGCACACCTCGTGTTCTGCTAATATTTCTGCGCCAAATTTTTGCGCCAAATACAAATAGTTTTTGTCCAACGTATTTTTAGAATTATTTCTACAGCCCGTCATGCATGCACCGCAGAAGTTACAACCTGTTCTCTCAGGACCCATGCCTTCAAAATAAGGATCCTCTTTGGTTACATTTTCTTCTCCGAAATACACTGCAACATTGGTGGCTTCAAATTTATCTTCCATACCCAGTTTCTGAGCAACTTTTTTGAGACCTATGTCACCGTCGAATAATTTGGGATTTTTGACAGTTCCTAGCATCTTTAATGCCTCCTGATAATATGGAGCTAGTTCAGTTTCCCAGTCATGAAGCTTGCTCCAGCTTCCCGTTTTGAAAAATGCAGATTTCGGAATAGGCAACGTGTTGGCATAAACCAAAGAACCTCCACCTACACCAGTTCCTGAAAGTATAGCAACATGCCTGAAAATGGTCACCTTCATGATACCAAAGAACCTTAAACTAGGCAGCCAAAGCCATTTTCTAAAATTCCAATTGGTCTTAGGAAAATCTTCAGCTTTAAACCATTTTCCTTTTTCAACTACCAAAACCTTATATCCTTTTTTCGATAATCTTAAAGCACTAACCGAACCACCAAAACCACTTCCTACAATAATGTAATCGTACTCCATTTTTTTATCTTGCTTTAAAAGGATATCGTTTCTATCGCTAATGATTAATTAGAGTCTGTCTATAGAGTCTCCTAATGTCGTTGCACTAGTCCGAAAAATGCTCATTTACAAAAGTAAACTGCGCTTTTTCGGCCTTCGTGCGCCTAATCAGAAGCCTCTATAGTTCAAACTCCCAGAATCTATGGACAGACACTATAAAGTCTCCCGGTGTCGTTGAAGTAGGCCGAAAAATGCTCATTTACAAAAGTAAACTGTGCTTTTTCGGCCTTCGTGCGCCTAATCAGAAGCCTCTATAGTTCAAACTCCTAGAATCTATGGACAGACAATATAGAGTCTCCTGATGTCGTTGAACTAATTCGAAAAATGCTCATTTACAAAAGTAAACTGTGCTTTTTCGGCCTTCGTGCGCCTATTCAGAAGCCTCTATAGTTCAAACTCCTGACTCTATAGACAGACACTATAGAGTCTCCTGATGTCGTTGCACTAGTTCGAAAAATGCTCATTTACAAAAGTAAACTGCGCTTTTTCAGCCCTCGTGCGCCTAATCAGAAGCTTTTATAGTTCAAACGTCTGACTCTGTGGACAGGCCCTAATTATGGGTTTAACTATTGAAGTAACTCTCTATTGAAGTGTAAGAAGCTATCTTATCTGAAACAGAACAGCCCTTATTTACTATGCCTGAGCAACAACTTATACTTTGAAGTGTTTTAATTGGAGAAAGAAGTGTAGCTTCAAAAAATATCCAATAAAAATTGTAAATCATCAGCAATATTTAAGATGAGTCAGCAAATCACCACTATTTCCTTTTTAAAATTCTCTTCCCTTAGCAATAAGTTTTGGGGCTTTAAAATGATGCAGTTTGCGAATAAAGACCTAGCTGAAGCGAGTGGCTTATCTTTTTATCGACTTATGGGAAGCGGAAAAGGAAGAGGTTTTAATCCTTTACCAGATTGGTCAATTTACTGCCTGCTTCAAGTTTGGGAATCTGAAGAAGCCGCCCATGCCTTTTTCTCTTCATCAAATTTAATAAAGCAATACAAGGATCACACTGACGAACTATTTACGCTTTACATGAAAAACATTTCTGCAGGTGGCACTTGGGTTGGCAAAAAACCTTTCGAGAAAGGAGCTGATTTAGATCCTAATATGCCTATTGCAGTCATTACTAGAGCTACAATTAAGTGGAATTGGCTACTGCGATTTTGGAAGTACGTGCCTACTTCAGAGGAAGCATTAGATGGAAATGAAGGTTTAATTTATACGAAAGGGGTTGGAGAAGTTCCAATAGTTCAGATGGCTACATTTAGCTTATGGAAAAACTTAGAATCCGTAAAGCAGTTTGCCTACAAAAGCAAACAACATCAAGAAGCCATCAGAAGAACACGCAAGAATGATTGGTATAAAGAAGAGCTTTTTGCAAGATTTCAACCCTACAAATCAACCGGAACATGGGAAGGTAAAGACCTTTTAAAACAAGCTACAGCGGACTTGCAAATACTGTCATAATTCCCAATGAAGATCTTTGCTCCATCATCTTTTTGGGCAAGAAGAGCGCCATGCCAAGCATAAATTCCCAAAATTCGATCTCCATATTTTTATCCCACTTGATTCCTTTTAATTCCATTTCACTCATCCAGTAAAGTAAATAAGGATCCATGGTGCCATAGGTGCGCAGGTTAGCGACTTTCCAGCCACTTTTTTGAAGCAGAAGTTCTAAATTATGGGGAGAAAACAATGATAAATGGCGAGGTGTATGCCAACCTGCCCAATTTTCACCATACTTTTTTCTACTCGATGAATCGAAATTAGGAACTTCAATAATAAGTGTAGTAGATGGTTTCGCTATGGATCTTAAATAACTCAGGTTTTCAAACGGAGTGTAATCATGCTCTAAATAATGCCACATGGTAATTACATCAGGCTGCAAGTTGATTGGAAGGTCTTTAATTTCAGCTACTTGCAAGTTTATTTCTTCGAAGTCAGTAGATAGATCCTTCCAGCCCTCATCACTAAAGTCAATGCCCATGGTTTGGCAATTTAACTCTTGTTGACATGCCTTTAGAAAACTTGGCTTGCCACAGCCAACGTCAAGAATTAAAGATTCTGATGATATGGTATGAGCCTTTTTTACCCACTTCACCCGCTTCAAATCTAAGTTTCGCTGACTGCTCTCTACCAACTTTTCAAACTTACCCCAAGCCTTTGCTCCTCTGTAAGGCAAGTAATAAGAAGTATAGTAGTCTTTTAGTTGATCTAACGATACTCTTGGATTTAAGAAAACCAAGTTACATGTAGCACATTGGTCAAAATTGAACAAGGCTTTATTCGAATGCATTTGAGCCTTTGTTGTAATAAAAGAACCAATGGAAACGGAGCTACAAATAGGACAATTGGTAAGTTGATGCATAGGTTATCACTCACAATGTAACTAAAATCCTCAGCATTCAAATTAGCTCATTTCGAAAGGCTTGAAAGAGAACTAACTAGGGTTTAATAAAAACACCCAAAAATTTGATTATGTGAATTTTAGAATGTTAAATTTTCAAGATACAGTTCATAATTTTGACGAAATTGATCAGATTGTATGCATCACAAATTATTATTTTTATTGTTTTCTAGAATTTGGCTTAGCCAGCAACACGCCATCTGCTTCGTTAAGAATATTTTGAAGTACTATTTGTACGTCATAAAATCCTCTTGTCTTGCATCTGACGTGTTTCTGACTTTTTAAGTGAACCCTAAATAACCAGATGTATTTGCAAATAATTTGTATTCATTTTCAGGGTATAAATTACCTGAAGCGTATACAACTTCTGTGATGGAGCGCTTTTGTGGACTTGCAGTTTCTTGCTTATTTCCGCAACTGCTTATTAGTAAAACAAAAGCTGCTAATGTTCGAATAGAACAATTCATGTGTTAGTTAAAAGAACGAGGCAAAGGCGCACCCTGATCTTTCCTATCACAAGCACTCTTCAACGAAACCGAAAAAATGGCAACGAAACGAAAATCAGCTGAAGTCTATCCCGGAAGACGTGGAATTTGTTTCTCAAGCATCTGAATTTGCTTAAGAATTTCTTCATTCTTAGGTTTTGCAGCTTTAGCTTTTTTAAAATGCTCTTTTGCAATTCGGTATTGTTGCCGCTGAATTTCCATAGAGCACAATTGCAAATGGGTTGCAGCTAAACTTTCCTTATCGGAAATCCCAGATTTAAGCGCATCAATTAGGTGCTTCCTAGCTTCTTTCGTATTGCCTTTGCGCAATTCAACAAAGCCTAATTGCATTAAATTGGCACCTCGAACATCTCCTACCAAAGTTGAATTTGTTTCTAAACTCTTGCGAATGTTCGCTTCTGCAACTTCCAAATCGTCAGTTGCTAATGCCAAATTACTTTGAAGCATATAATAACCCATGCGAATTGGTTTGAAAAGCAATTTTGGAAACTTGATCATCTTCAAGTATTCGGCAGCTTTCTCAACATCACCCTCCTGAACCGCTTCCTGAACAATGCGCATTGTGCCCATCATAAAGTAAAGTAGTATAGAAAAGAATGCCGCGATATAGCATAACCACGCTAGGATTGTATCAAGAAAAAGATGAGAAACCACACCAAATGCAATTAGCAAAACAATGATGGGTAACCTGTAAATAATATATAGACGTAAAAACTTCACAATGTAAATTCTCTAATGGAGGCGCAAAAGTACATTATTTGAGTTGACATTTTCCATGCTTTTATGTTGACATCCTTTATTAATATCGATAATTTGTACTTATTCGAATGAGTACATTTAGCCACAATCTAGGATTATGGCATTAAGCAGGATTTGGTCAGCATTTATACTTGTTTCTTTGGCAGTTGCGGCTTTCAAGTGGCTTGTGTTGGGCGATGTTGAGATTTTTAGCCGCATGGTAACAGGAGAAAGCATTGGTATCATTGATACGACTGTAACCGCTGTTAATATTGCCATAAAGCTTATTGGTATCATGGCTTTGTTCATGGGATTGATGCGAATTGCCGAAGTCGCTGGAGGGATTCGGTTCTTATCAAGAATTATCGGACCATTTTTCTCGCGTTTATTCCCTGATTTGCCCAAGAATCATCCGGCTATGGGACATATGATGATGAATTTTTCGGCGAATTTGCTGGGCTTGGATAATGCTGCAACTCCCTTTGGAATCAAGGCGATGGAAACCTTGCAGGAGATTAATCCTGATAAAGATCGGGCAAGCAATTCACAATTAATGTTTTTGTGCCTGCATGCCTCTGGTTTAACACTTATTCCTGTAAGTATCATCGCAGCCCGATCTGCCTTAAATGCTGCAAGTCCAACAGATATTTTTGTACCCTGCATGATTGCCACATTTGTAGCAACAATTGCTGCAATGACCATTGTGTCGATTAAGCAAAAAATTCGTTTGTTTCAGCCGGTAATTATAGCGTGGATTGGAGGAATCTCGGCCATTATAGCATTACTTGTAACTTACCTAACCAGTTTAGAACCTTCAGGAGTTTCGGTGTTTTCTGGCGTGATGAGCAATGGTATCATCCTATTAATTTTTCTCGTAATCGTTGGAGGCGCTCTTTATAAAAAAGTGGATGTATTTGATGCTTTTGTTGATGGCGCCAAAGGCGGATTTGAGACTTCGATCAGAATTATACCTTATCTCGTTGGAATCCTCGTAGCCATTAGCATGCTTCGAACAAGTGGAACATTTGATGCTGTAATCTACGGTATGAAAGAGCTTTTTGCCTTTCTTGGAAGTGATACGCGTTTTGTTGATGGTCTTCCAACCGCTTTAATCAAACCATTGAGCGGTTCTGGAGCACGTGGAATGATGATAGACACGATGACTACTTTTGGTCCTGATTCATTTCAAGGAAGATTGTCATGTGTATTGCAAGGTTCTTCCGACACTACGTTTTATGTGATTGCTGTCTACTTTGGAGCCGTGGGAATAAAGAATACCCGCTATGCAATTGGCGCAATGCTCTTAGCAGACTTGGTCGGAATTATTACTTCTATTTTGTTGGCCTATTTGTTCTTTGGTTAAGATTATTTCTGCTCAATCTTAAGCCATTGCTCATACATGATCGCATCAGCTTTCGTTTGCAAAAAGCTATTTTTTGATTGAGCATATTTTTTATAAATGTTAAACAACTGACCGAGAGAAATAACCCCTTCATCATAATTCATAATGGATAAATTCAGGGTGGTTGAAGCCATTTCATTACGTCTATAAGCAAGTTATAAGTAATGCACTCTTTGCTTGGAGTAATTTTGAAGCTTTGCCTTTTGCACAAAGATTGTGTAAATTTACTACTTAATTAAAAGGCTCTTATGACAACTACAGCAATAAAGAAACAAGTTGATGACTATTTACCAATGCTATCACCAAAGCAACAAGCACTGGTACTTGAGATGATTAAGAGTTTTTTAAACGTCGACACTGATCCAAAACGAATCAGCTCGAAGCAATACAATAAAGAACTCGACGAAGCTGTAGCAAGAATTGAACAAGGCAAATCTATTTCCCACAATGATGTTCTTAAAGAAACATCTAAATGGTAAAAAATTCTTCATTCAAAATTATTTGGGACGTTCAGGCCTTAGAACATTTCAAAGAAATTCTAGAGCATTTAAATCAACAAAGCAATCAAGCTCCAAAAATTGTCAAAAAAGCTATTTTTGATACAATAAAAACAATCAAAGAGAATCCGTTAGTCTGTGAAAAAGATAAATTAAAGAATCCTCCGAGTAAAGATTACAGAGCCTTTATTGTATTTAGCTACCGAGTTACGTATCAAATTCAACATGAAGTAAAAGAAGTTCGAATACTAAGAATTAGGCACACTAGCAGAGAGCCATTAGGTTATTAGTAATAAAGAATACGTCTTAAAGATGTGCACTACTTATAACAGCGTGCAGCCACAATTTGGGGTTTAGGGTAAAATGGAACTTAGTGGTTCTTTTGGTATATTCGTTTCAAATAAAGCTTATGTTTTCCAAAAACCCAAACAGCGGCTGACACGCGGACCGTTAGGCAAAATTTCCGCATTTAGGTAGACTTGAAAATCTATCTATAAATTCTTACATTTGAACTATGAAAATTGCACTTCAATACCTTAGTGATAGCAAGGGCGAAACAACTGCTGTTCAGTTATCGTTGACTGAATGGGAGAAGATCGTATCGAAGATCAAAAGACTAGAGCAAACGTTGAAGATTAAGTCAGATTTGCGAGATGCGTTTGAGCAAGTCGAGATTTTGAAGAAATCTAAGGGTAAGAAGCAAACTCTTAACGATTTTCTAAATGAGTTATAACGTTATCCCGATTGAGAGATTTAAAAAGGAAGCGAAGAGACTTGCAAAGAAATACGCATCATTAAAAAGCGAATTAGCTGAACTTAATAATGAATTAACAAGAAATCCGGAAATTGGAACACCTTTAGGAAATAATGCTTATAAAGTAAGACTTGCGATAAGAAGCAAAGGAAAAGGAAAAAGCGGAGGAGCAAGAGTAATTACCTATTTGATCAATGAAGATAAAGAAGTTTATCTATTGACGATTTTTGACAAATCAGAATTCGATAATATTGACGACAAAATTCTTAGGAAGATAATCGCTGACTTAACTGTAAAATAAAGGAAACGTCGCCTAACAGCGGCTAAGCAAAACGGCGGCATCTCATTAACCTAAAAGATTTTCGTAAGTTTGATCATCTCGGTTTCTTGGTGCATTTCGTTAAAAAAACCGCCGCTTCGGCAAGACGCAAACCGTTTTCCAGATTGTTGTTTCTCGATTAATCGCGCGTTCCAATCTTTAATTTCGCGGTCAGAGTCGATGAGTGTCTGCTGCAAGTGAACATCAGCCATATTCGATTGAATTTTTGCCTTTTTACGTTGATTGGTGAGACTAAATCCTTTGAAAATAGGCAAGTAGACACTCATTCCAACAGTTCCGTAATCGAAATTTGTACCTGAACCGCTGAATAAAGTCTTTGACTGATTGGCGTTTGTACAACGTGAGTTGAAAGATAGTTTTGGGATTGATGCATAATTTATGGTGGATATAAAATCGAGCGACAGCGAAACGGAATATTTGTCATCGAATCGAAAATGGAAATCCGATTGTGTAGTGAATGCGTATCTAGTGCAACACCCAACAAATCTTCATTTACCTTGTTATCTTGTTATTATGCACACATTCATTTTATACATTGTTGCCTTGTTAGCTTTACCAGCTTGTAATTCACAAGTGACAGACAATAAACCTACTAACGCAATTTCCATGAACGATTCACAACAACCAAGCAACCCTTATTATTCAAGAACCGACACCACGCATCTTGATGTTTCAAATGCAGCGTGGAAAAAGGTATTACCCGACGACGTTTACGAAATATCGAGAACTGCAGGAACAGAGCGTGCTTTCACCGGTAAATACTGGAATTATGAAGGACTTGGAACCTATTTCTGCGCAGCTTGCGGAAATGCATTATTTACTTCAGATGCAAAGTTTGCAAGTAGCTGCGGATGGCCTTCGTTTTATGAAACTATCCGTGAAAATAGTGTTCGCTATGAGGTCGATAATAAATATGGAATGATGCGTACAGAAGTACTTTGCGGAAGATGTGATGGACATTTAGGGCATATTTTCGATGATGGGCCTGCTCCAACTTACAAGCGATTTTGCATGAATTCGATTGTGCTCGAATTTGAGCCTAATGCCAAGTAATTAGCAAGAATTTAATTCATATCCGCCAGGAAATTCTGCTTGGCTATATTTGTTAAAATTGAATTTCATGTTAACTGAAAATGCAGAAGTGCAAGAATTATTAAGTGCAGAAACAAAGGCTTTTAAATTGTTCGATGAAGCGGTAAGTCGCGGTTTAATTAAAGCCGGAATTTCCGAGAAGTCTCTAAATAATTCGATGTATCAGTTAGCTGAGGAGCTTTTAGGAGTAAAGAAATTTTGGCATAAACGTATCGTTAGAGCAGGCGCGAACACCCTTTTTCCATATCGAGAAAATCCACTTGATCTAATTATTCAAGAAGATGATATTTTATTTTTCGATTTTGGTCCGGTGTTCGAAGATTGGGAAGCTGATATCGGGAAAACATACGTCATTGGTAATGATCCTGAAAAACACAAACTCCAAAGAGATACGGAATTAGCTTGGAAAGAAGGACAGACTTGGTTTTTGGCTAATCCAAATGCAAGTGGTGCTGAATTTTATCAATTTACCTGTGAATTAGCTCTTAAATATGGCTGGAAATTCGGAGGAGAGCACTGTGGTCATTTGATTGGACGATTTCCACACGAAAAAATAGAAGGGGAAAGTAAATTCAATTACATCCACCCCGAAAACCATGAACCAATGTCAACGCCTGGAGTAGAAACGCCGATTCGTAGGTGGATTTACGAGATTCACTTTGTAGATAGAGCCCGGCAGTTTGGTGGTTTTTACGAAGCGTTTGTGGGACCTTATTAATTATTCAACCGTTAGGTAATTCTTTCCTCATTCTTTTCGCTTCATTATTGTCTACTTGTGAGACGGGAGTAGCGTAATATCTGAAATCGTTTCCAATAAAATATTCATTGATAGCGATTTCAATATCATTAAATAACACTGCTTTAGTAATACAAATTACTCTAACAAGTTGTATATGAACAATTTCACCCTCGTCTAATATATACTCATCTATAGCTTCATCAATAAAGCAATGCAATGCATATTTCTTTCTAAGAATAAGCTCACAGGCCTGTTCTGCTTGCTTTCTAGTTGGAGTTAATAGGTTGAATATTATCATAATTTTAAAAGCTAAATTATATTAACAATAACTACAATCTTTTAAGATTGTTGCAAGCAGAATCCAAAAAATCCCCTTGGCGAGAAAGAACATAAATCCCCAAAAGCCAAGTTTCTTGAACCAATCTCGAATCTTTTCTTTTCTTGTTTGTTCCATTAATTATGAATTCAAAAGTATAGCAAAGTGATTCTCCGAAAACAATTATTATCAGCAAAATATATTGGGCGTTATTTAATGCATCCTAAAAGTATCTTTGCTTTATGATATCAATCTATGAAAAATCATTTGATGAATGGCCTTTGATTGATGTAAGGTCGCCAGGAGAGTTTCTTCAAGGACATATTCCTGGTGCAATAAATCTTCCGCTTTTTTCAGATGAAGAGCGAGCTATTGTTGGCACTGCTTATAAAAAAGAAGGCAAGGATAAAGCTGTTTTGCTAGGCTTGGAATTCGTAGGTCCTAAAATGGCTGATATTGTGCGTCAATGCAGCAAAATATCAAGCAATAAAAAAATAAGAGTGCATTGTTGGCGTGGAGGAATGCGGAGTAATAGTGTTGCTTGGTTGCTGCGCCAGTCCGGATTTGATGTTGAAGTAATTCAAGGAGGCTATAAAGCCTACAAGCAGGAAGTAAGAGAGTTCATGGCCAAGCCTTTTCCGCTATTAGTTTTAGGAGGCCCAACGGGAAGCGGGAAAACAAAGATTCTCCATGAATTGAAAAAACTAGGAATGCAAGTGATAGATCTAGAAGGACTTGCAAATCATAAAGGTTCTAGTTTTGGAGCATTAGGTCAGAAAGCTCAACCATCTACTGAGCATTTCGAAAACATGTTAGCTGCGGAGCTTTTACAATGTCATACAAAAGAATTCATCTGGGTAGAAGACGAATCGAGGAGAATAGGCACTGTTGTATTGCCCGAAAGCTTTTGGACGCAGATTCATGAAGCCAGCAGAGTGGTAGTGAAAATCCCTATGAATGAGCGATTGGAGCATCTGGTAAATGAGTATGGCATTTATTCGAAAGAGGAGCTATCTGCAGCATTAACAAGGATTGAAAAGCGACTTGGTCCGCAAAACTTAAAACAGGCGCTCGAACTTTTAGAAGATGGAAACCTCTGGGAAGTAGCTAAAGTTAGTCTTGAATATTACGATAAAGCTTATGCATATTCTGCAACCAAACGGGTTGGTAAATTGATTCATGAACTAGATTCTGAAACCTCAAGTCCGAAAAAAATTGCGAAATCGCTTATTAAGTTCAAAACGGTTAGTCCCGACTGGGTATAAGAAACTCCCAGAAATATTCCAGTATTGAGCAGTTTAGGAATAAATCCGAGAGTAATTTTGGTTAGGATTTTTTATTTAACCAATAGTTTTCCTGTTGAACTTGAATTCTTGTTTGTTACTGTGTAGAAATACATTCCAGATGAAAGTTGCGATGCCGAATACGTAAATGGCTTGCCACTTTCAATTAAAAACGACGAGACCGTTTTCCCTAAAATATCGTGAACCGCAACTTCTGAACGAGAGTTATCTTCAGTCTTAACAAGGAATGTCGTACTCGTTGAGAAAGGATTAGGATAAACTTGAACATTTGGTCCATTCTGTATATCGGAAATCCCTAAGAAGCGATCAATCGTGTGCACACTGGTATTTGTGCGGATTGGTTCGTTAAAGTCGAAGTAGATATCTGCAAAGTTATTTAAAACAGTGCCATCCACTTGATTTTGAATAGGATCGATGCTGAAGTTTACGAATCCAATACTTCCAATTGGGTCGGATGTGCTATCAGGAAGCATGATATTATTGAATATCCAACGAATAGTGCGTGTGGATTGGTCAACCTGCGCTGAATAATCATCAGAAGAAGCATTCATTTGGAATGTTTCAAGAACGAAATCGGTGCTGATAGTATCAATTAAGACAACATTCACAGCAGGAGCAGTTCCAGTATTTTGGAAGCGAATAGTGTAGGTCAATTGGGTATTAGGGAAGATTTTTCCTTCAGGACCAATACCCGTTGGTAAACCTTGCTTATCGTTTGGATCCCAAGAACCAACCACCGTTTGGTGTAAGGTGTCAATGTTGTTCGGTGGGTTTGAATCGGCCAAAGGCGTAACGATTGCAGTGCTAAACACAGGCGTACCTAAAACTAAGGTTGTAGGAGCAGATGCATTCATATAGATGTATCCACATGCTCCAGGTGCCAATGAATTAAATGTCCAGCTTGCTGAATTTGATGCTGCATTAAATGATGTTGGAGCTGGAGAGAATACTGATGGGCTCGATATAGCCAACATAGGATCCCAATAGTAAGTGAATACACCTGCACTAGCAGATACACCATTGTTGCAATAACTCAAATGGTTCATCACAGGGAAACCTGGGGTAACAGTAGAGATTTGGTGAATATCTGCAGATAAATCGGCGAAAGACGGATCAGCCCATAAACCAAAATTATAACCACTATAAACTTGTCCAATAGAGCTTGCACTTACATTGTATGTTCCACCTGCTGGAACGCTGATTGAATATCCAACACCAGGATTTACCAATGAAATTACATAAGTGCCTGGCAAACGTAGAACTGAGTAATGCCCTGAAGCATTGGTGTAAACAACAGAATTTCCAATTTGAACAGCTTTATAACTAGCTGGATTTTCGCCAGGATCTTGAACTCCGTTATTATTTGTGTCGTAGAATACTATTCCTGAAATTGTAACGGACTGATTTTGCCATCCGAAATTGAATTGACCTAAACTCATATCAGCAACTGTAATTGTATAACCTTCTCCTCCAACAGGATTTGTTGCCAAGTAATTTGGTTGCCAAATGTATGATTGAACAGTATATTCACCTGGGAAAACATTGAAATTATACATTCCATTATTATCGGTGTATGTGTATAGACATGTTAATGTATCGCCAGGCGCGCAGAGAGATACATAGATAGTAGGCATTGGTAATTCGCCATTATCGAGAATTCCGTTCCCATTCGCATCATCCCAAACTATTCCTGAAACTTGTTGAGTGCCTTCGGTAGACAAGGTTACTTGCACACATGCACTATCGAAACAAACTCCATCAGCATAGAAACAAAAAAGGTCATTAATAGCAGCAGGGAATGTAAGACTTGTGGTATCGTTAATAAGTTGTAACCATGTTTGCGTATTTTGACCATAAACGGAATAATACAAGCTTGAATCATAGTTGTTGATGATAAAATCAACCTGATTTCCATTGGTTACAACATCAACATCTAATTGGTAGGTGCAAGGAACATTAATTTGAGTGCAAACAGATTGTGTGCATTCAAGCGCAGAATTGGCAGTTAAACAAACTTGATGAAATCCCTCTGAAAGAGGCACATTCAATGTTGGAACAGTTGTAACATACGTTAGATTATCAACAACCCAGATATAATCTATATAAGTTGTGCTACTCTGCGCATTAAGTTGCCAATTTCCATCGAGAAGATTTGTGGCTTGGATATTTAAATCTTGGCATGAAAGTGTTGCTGTCCAACCGTCGGAAGTGACGGTAAAATCTGAAGCAAATCTGAAAGTTAGCGAACCATCATTTGACGTTGATGTATATGTTAAACCTCCTGAAAAATTTCCGGTGAGGTTTGCTAAAAGTGGACTATCAACATTGCTACCATTATGAATTGCTAGGTAATCAAAGTTGTTTTCAATTGAATAGGAAGAGAAATTTACACGAACCTTAGCATCAGGTGTTGCAGGGTAAACCGTTAATGTAAAGTTTTGGTCGTTGAGGTATTGCCCATTTTGTCCACCGGTATCGAAGAAATCTCCATTACATGTAGTAATAGCACCATTTTGCATCAAGAAACTCGTAGGGTTTCCACTGCTATTGATACAAGAGATTACAATTGGAACTGTTATAGTTTGTGTGCATCCGCAGGAATCCGAAGCTGTTAGGAGAATCTGATAAGCACCAATTGCCGCATATGTTGCTGTATACGTTTGATTTCCAGTTGTTGAAATAGCTTGAGGAGCCGACCAAGTATAGGTTAATCCACCGCAAGAGCTACTTACTTGAGGGATTATTGTTGCGCTCAAGCCAGTGTAACTAACACCAGCAGTAACGAAGAAGTTTGAACATGGGCCTTGAGCATTAATGGTTTGACAAAAAGTGCCTTGGCAGCCATTGGCATCGACGGTAGTCAAACAAACTTGATAAAGTCCCGGACTTGGATAAAAGTGTTCAATACTATTCACTGTCGTGGTCGCAGAAGGACTTCCATCTCCAAACGTCCACAAATATGAAATTGGTTCTTGGCTATTAGATGCAGCAATAAATTGGATTAAATTATTTGGCAGAGGGATGGAGGTGAAAAACAAGCTTGAATCAACACAAGGTGCAGTTGAAATCTCGTAGCATAGGGTATCGCGACAGCCATTTCCATCGACAGCATAAACACATAAATTAAACAGGCTATCTGAAACCGCATAGTCATGAAAAGCTGTATAGGCAGTCGACATTTGTCCTGTCTGAACGGTCCCATCTCCATATTCGATGCTTATATTGATAGGGAAACTAAAATTAGTGTTATTAGAAATTACTAATGAAACTGCCGAGCCATTTACGTTTTGTTGACCACTTAAATAATCATTGTTACAAGTTCCATTAGTGACAGAAAAGCTTGTGCACAGCGAGTCGTAACAGCCATTGGCATCTTCAACAGTTAAACATGCTTGATAAAAACCGTTTTCAAACACCAAAACAGGTTGGTTTAAAGTAGATGTTTGCCCATCACTAAACCACCAATAGTATGTGTATGGTGCTGTTCCATTAGTTACGCTTACGTTACTAAAATTCACAATTCCGTTAGGTTGATTTAGCGGATTGAAGCTCGCTTGCAAGTTACATGCTGCTGAAGCGATTTGAATAGTCAGAATTCCTTGCGCACACCAAGTGGTATTTAAAGAATCGTATAGGTTAAGGATAATGATATAAACACCTGGCTGACTGTAGGTATGCGAAGTCATCCAGCCTGATGTTTCAGAGTTACCATCGCCAAAGTCCCAAACATAAATAGAAGCACCTGATGGAGCTTGAAAAGTTGTGGCAACAGTTACGTTGCTACCAACTTGTTGGAGTAAATCAATGCTTATTGTGCTCGGGCATTGGGCATTTATGCTTCCTGCTTGAATACATAGTAGTATAACTAGCAATAATTTGAAGACTTGTTTCATGGCGTTTTTGTTTGACAGATTAAAAGTAAACTTTAAAAAGTAGGAGCAGGTAATAGAGTAGATGATATTGAATTGAACCTTACGCGTTCAATGTTTATTAATTAGAGTCTGTCTATTGAGTCTCCTGATGTCGTTGCACTAGTCCGAAAAATGCTCATTCACAAAAGTAAACTGCGGTTTTTCGGTCTTCGTGCTCCTAATCAATAGCCTCTATAGTTCAAACTCCTGACTCTGTGGACAAACACTAATTAGTGTATTTGTGCTATTACAGTGATTAAATGGAGCAGCTTTTATTACATAGCCAAGTCAATACTTGACGATTATATTAGCTTAAGTTTCACCTTCAATTTTAACGTTGAGGTGAATATTATCCAAAGACTAATAAATTAGGAATGTCATTAAATTGATAATCATGAAAATAACCCTTTAGGATTATATGTTCATTTGAAGTGTTGTTTATATTTGTTCCTTTCAAATTATTCTCCCAATACAATTGTACAATGTCCGATTTTATTTCTTTTTTCTCCAATATTTTTGAAATAGATAGTTGGCCTGCTCGTTGGTCTTGTGGAATTTGGACGTCCTTTCATGGTTGGTTATACATTCTTTCGAGTCTTGCGATAGCTATTTCGTATTTCATAATTCCATTTTATTTGCGTCGCTTAATAAGGGAACGCAGCGACTTGCCATTTCCAAAACTTTTTTGGGGCTTTATTGCATTTGTCTTTTTATGTGGAGCGACGCATTTTATGGATGCGATTTTATTTTGGTATCCTGTTTACAGGTTTAGTGCAATTCTCTTGTTTTTAACCGCCATTATTTCTCTGATTGCCTTATTGAATTTAAGGAAAATCATTCCTGCTATTATGTCTTTTCGGTCTATCAAGGAGCTAAAGAAAGATGTAACAAACTCTTCCATTGCATTAGATAAATCGAAAGATCATGTTACAAAGCTTCACAACGACATCGATACATATGTATACGCTGCCTCGCATGATCTAAAATCTCCAATAAACAATATGGAAGGACTTCTTGATATTTTAAAAGAGGATATAGCCAATCAGCAAATACCTTCAGCTGTTATTATTGACAAACTTCAAAATTCAATTCATAGAGTTCAAAATACGATTTCAAGATTAACTGATGTTATTAAGCTAGAGAAAAATCCATATGACGATATTGAGGTTTTGACGTGGAATAAGGTTTTAGAGGAAATAATTACCGAGAACGAAGAAGTAATTAGAATTTCGGGAGCCAGCATCACAACTCAATTTAATGTAAGCGAAATAGAATATTCGCATGGTGGATTAAAAAGTATTTTATACAATTTAGTTGTAAACTCGATTAAATATGCTGATCCATCTCGGTCTCCAGAAATTGAAATAGTGACTTCATTAGAAAACGATCGAATAAAGTTGGAGGTTATAGACAACGGACTTGGGATTGATTTAGAAAGGCACCGTGATAGGTTATTTGGTTTATTTAAGCGACTTCATTCGCATGTTGAAGGATCAGGAATTGGCTTGTACAGCGTGAAGCAACTCGTAGAGCGCAAAGGCGGAGAAATTAATGTAGATAGCGTGCTAGGGAAAGGAAGTACTTTCTACATTTATTTTTCTTAAATTTAAAGTATGGAAAATACAGTGATTAAAGATTTAAGTCCATTTAAGTGTGTGCTTTTAATAGATGATGATGACACGAGT
>Ga0209284_10004066_pt1 | contig 16957 bp, 11 predicted proteins | sample FRY03_FD_187211 | JGI IMG/M metagenome (GOLD analysis project Ga0209284, IMG submission 187211) | Freshwater microbial communities from Lake Fryxell liftoff mats and glacier meltwater in Antarctica - FRY-03 (SPAdes) (version 2) | ecosystem: Environmental > Aquatic > Freshwater > Ice > Glacier... | reverse complement strand
CGGCTTCAAGCCCCTCCCTCCAAAAGCACAACCCCCTTTCTCCCCCATCCGCTCCGGTCCAAGGGCGGCTTCAAGCCCCTCCCTCCAAAAGCAAATTCCTAGCAACGATGTGATGGATGACGTAGTGGCAGCCGAGGTCTTCGAGGAGCTTTGCACCGGCAATCATGTCGGGGCAGCCAAGGTTGTCGCCCATGACTTTTATCCCATAATCCTGTCCGGCCTGCACGACGCACTTGATTGTTTCTTCATGGGCGCGTGCCATCACGACGACGTGAGTGGCTCCGGCTTTGGCCATCATTTCAGCCTCGAGATACCCTCCATCCATCGTTTTCAAGTCGGCGATGATGGGGACTTCGGGAAAGGCGTTGCGGAGTTCTTGAACGCCATGGAGTCCCTCGGCGAGAATGAGGGGGGTGCCGGCCTCCAGCCAATCGACTCCGGCCCGCATGGCGAGGGCTGCGGTTTCGAGTGCCTCATCGATGTTGGTGAGGTCGAGGGATATTTGGACGATGGGTTTCATGATTGGAGAGCGAACTATCAGGGGGCACTATTTCATCGTTGCGGTGACAATTTGCCGGGAGTGTGGGGATGATTGATTAAATTGGAGGGGCGATGCGTAGACCGGTTAGAATCTATTTGCGTCCACTAAAAACCCCGCTTCAGCGTGCTGAGACGGGGTTTTTAAATAGACTATTTTGGATGATCTTACGATTCTTCTCTTCTGCAATTTCGCTGCGTAAGGCGGTTTTTTTAGGAAATTACTGAATCAAAACGAGTAGTTGACTCCTGCTCCGAGACTGAAACCAGTTAGATTGGCGTCAAAATCACTCCCTCCGACCGAGTCATTGAGGGATTCGTTCCAGTCGTAGCGGGCATTTGCCTCAACCGACCATGAATCACTGATCTGGTAACCCAAAGATCCCTGAAGATAAAAGCCGAAGAGTAAATCAGTTCCGGAATTACGGAATCCAGCCGAAGCAATCTCAATCGGGGCTCCTCCATTGATGACCTGAATAAGGCGGTCGCTTCGTTTGGCATCCCAGTCGGCGATATTCAAAACCACTCCTGTCCCGATGCCTGCGAAGAATCGGCTTTCGGACTGATAGACGGCATTTGCTCCGAGCGATATGCCAAACAGGTTGACCTCTAGAGACTCCTGCACCGAGTCACTGAAAACGGCAAGGTCGGTGGATCTCAAGGTGTCCTCAAAGGTCCGCGGGCCGGTCGGTTCAACCGGCAGAAGCGGAGCAAGCGCTCCCGGCGAGCCGGTATAAGGGGCACTGGGAAGAATCAAGCCTGTGGTGTCGAATCGATCAGTGGCCCTTACGTCAAAAATATCACGGCGCTCGCTGGCATTCAGGGTGTTTAACCCTCCCTGCCGGCCATCAAGATTCGTAAAGCTGAAATGGAAGGAGGGACCGAGACTCCAACCTTTTCCAAGATCCGTGAGACGGCTCAAACTCAGATAGGGGGAGATCTCCCATTCATCCCCTTCACTCCACCCGGTTGGCGCAGAAGCGGACGCAGCAGTAATCACCCGACGTTCTCCTCCCGAAGCTGACAAAAAGAGGGGCTCACCTGGAACATGCTCATTATATTTATAATCAGTCGTTCTTCCGGTCGCGGGGGTCCGGGGTTCCTGGCGGACATATTGGTCGTTGTCATAGAATCGGTCGGATAACCCAGTTTCAGGGCCGATTCCCGGAGGAGAAGTAAACGAGTTCGCGCCAAAAACACTGGGAGCAATAAGATTGGTCGCTCCGGTCTTAAAACCGACAGAGCCGATCTTCCTCCAGGACATTCCCCAGCCAAGATTCCATTGAGTCTTTGACTGAGATGTTGGCATTACGAAATCAATGACACCTTTGGCGGAATATCCCTCCGAAGGTAGTGCGAGTCCGCCTTTTGAGTCGAGTCCGCCTTTTGCGGACGATCGAGTCTTTGACTGAGGCGTTGGCATTTCCAAATCAATGACACCTTTGGAGGAATATTCCTCCGAAGGGAGTGGGTCGAGTCCGCCTTTTGCTGACGGAATCACGTCATCTCCAGCGCTAACGGGAAAAACACTGAGGGCGAAGTATGCAAATCTGAATCTAAGGTTCATGACGGGGTAGGTGGGTTTGATTATTGATCGACATCTTTTTGAATTACCCGGTAGAGTCGAAGATTTTCCCCAGCGGGATGGCTGGAGGTTTTGGGAGGACCATTATCAATCCATTGCATACGGGTTCCTCCTGAAACAACATCAGGAACAACATTGGTCCAAGATTCACCGTTTTTACTGTATTGGACGGTATAGACTCCGCCAATTTGAGCTGCGAATTCGATCAAGAGGTCGCCATTGGGAAGGAACTTAGGGGGATCGGTATCGACACCCTCGCCGGTATTTTGATTTTCAACAGAATCAAGTAACTCGATTTTAAACACGGGCTCAAAACCTCCCGAGGCGTCAAGTTGGTAGTATTCTACGACCAGATCGATGCTTTCTCCGCTCTCAAGGATCTGGTTGTAGAGGAGGTATGAGTTTCCTCCGAATTCTCCCTGGGCATTGTGAACCGTGACCCCCTCGGGTATTCCACTTACGAGGATACGAAAAGCGGGAAGCGCACCAGGATTATTGTTGGTGATCGTGATGACTTGCTTAAAGAGGGCTGTTTGTAAGTCCAAAGAAATTGCACCGGCGGCAAGACCCGCGCTCGAAGGGCTCACGACATCCGTCGAGACAACCCTGGAATCATCGGTAGGATTGAGAAGCAGTTCATTTGCGCTGGCGATTGAGGCTTCATTTGAAAGAAGATCGAGACCGCCCGCAACGGTTTCAGGGACATTGAAATAGTAGATGATTGAAGACGAACTCCCAACGGCTATGTCGCCAACCGCCCAGACTGAGTCCTCGAAAGACGTCCCGGAAGCGGGGTTGATCGATTCCACACTGGCTCCATCGGGTAAGACTTCAGTCAGATTGAGGGTCACGCCGGAAGCGTCACTTGGCCCATTGTTGATCACCGTTACGGTATGAAAAAGATTTTTAGGAAGGTTAAAGCCGGAGAGGACTGGGTCCCGGGAATTGGTGGCTGAAACCGCGAGATCCACTTCCCTGGAAATGTCGTTGCTAGCGCTGGCCGATTCATCGCCGGAATTAATCTGCGTTTGATCAACTGAGCTGACCGAGGCTGTGCTTGTTACCCCAGGCGAAGAAAGGGCAGCCGATGGCCCCACGGTCAAAGTCACTTCAAGGGTTTCGGAAGCGCCCACGGCCAGTTCACCGACTGACCAGATTTGGTCCAGGAGGGAACCGGCACTTGGAGTCATTGAGTCTACTACAATACCGTCTCCAAAAGTAAGAATCTCCGTCAGATCTAGCCCGGTGGCCATAAGAGGTCCCAGATTCGTCACTTCGATGGTGTAAGTGAGATTGCCAATTCCGGAACCGGCGACCACTGGCACGTCCAGGCCGATCTGGGTGACTACTAAATCCACACCCGCAACGATATTTGTTGTCTCGGTGACTGAGTTGTTGGAATTGTTGCTATCTGTTCCTGAGGCTGACTCAAGACTGCTGGTGCTGCTAACTGTGCCATTGTTCGGAGCGCCGGTGTCAACCGTGAGAGTCACCGTGAGATTAGCAGTCTCGCCCAGAGGAAGGTTAAGAGTCCAGAGGCCGTTGGGATCGTTATCGGGCGCAAAAGATCCAGCACTTGGAACGATCGATTGCACGGTCACACCTTCTGGTAAATCGAGTGACTCTCGAATTCCAATATTGGTAGCATTGGAGGGGCCGCTATTGGTTGCCGTAACGGTATAGATGAGATTGCCGGGGCCCGAAGCCGCCACCACTGGTTCAATCGATTCCTTTTTTGCCAGCGCGATATCAAAGACATTAATGATGGAAGTGAGATCGGAATCTGAATTGTCTGAATTGTTGAGTTCAATTTGATCCACTGAGGTAAGAGTGGCACTTCCCGAGATCCCGCCGATTCCTCCAAGGGCGGTGCTTTCGACGGTATAGGAAATTGAAAGAGTAGCTGATTCACCGGATCGCAGAACAGGGATGGTCCATGTTGATTGCTCAAAGGAACCCAAGGTTGCGGTGGTATTTCCGACGGCGGCTCCGGAAGGAAGTATCTGGGCCTGAGTAATCGTGATCCCGGTTGCGGTGGAAGGACCACTATTCGTGGCTGTAATCACGTAGGTAAGATTTTCCGAGCCCGATCCCGCGATCACCGTTTCAGTCGATCCTGTCACATCAAGGGCAATTGAGACGACCGCTTGGACATCCAATGTTTCATTCGCGGTGCCACTATTTCCGAGGGAGCTTGTCAGCTCTTCACTGGTGTTAGAAAAGTTGCCAACTTCCTGACTGGTGACACGAACGGTTACGGTGCAAACCGCTCCTGCGGGGACCGTTCCTCCGGTATATGAGATGGTATCGGATCCGGAAATCGCAATTAGGTTCCCGCCCAAGCAGGTCGCGGCAGGATTCGCTGGAGTTCCCAAAACAAGACCGTCTGGCAGTTGATGGTTCAAAGCGATACCGGTCGCCGCCAGTCGTGACCCCCTGTTGTCGATGGTGAATGTCAGGATCGAAACCTGTCCTGCATTGATCAATTCCGGGCCAAAAGCCATGCTGAAAAGGGGAGGTGGGCTGACTGTAAGTACGGCTGTCGCAGTCCCGCTGCTCCCGAGAGAAGTCGTGAGATTGTCACTCGTGGTGACAAGATCGCCGAGAGTGTCTGCGGTAACATCAACCGTCACACTGCAAATCTCACCTGCTGGCACGAGACCACCGGAGTAGCTGATCGTTCCGCTTCCTGCCTGGGCCGAAACCGAACCACCGCAATTTGAAGAGGGATTGGGAATATCGGCAATAATCATTCCAGCGGGAAGACTACTGGAAAAGTTTACTCCTGCGGCTTCGAGACGACTGGCGCGATTGTCGATCGTGAAAGTGAGCGTGCTGCTACCGTTCAAGGGGACGTCGGTAGGCGAAAAACCACTCGAGAAAACAGGAGTCGCTGCGACAACATTCAAAGTGTCCGTGGCCGGGAATCCCACCAAAGTCCTTTGCCCGACTTCAGTGGAAATGAGGCTGGTCTTGTTGAGGTAGCTTCCGAACGGCGCGGAGATTGGAAGCTCCACCCCAACACGAAACGAACAAGATTGTCCGGGGGCGAGCTGACCTCCGGTAAACGATAAGACATCACTGCCCATGATCTGCGAGTTTGGCCCGCAAACCACGGCAGGCCTCTCGGGAGATCCAATCCGAATATCATCGAAAAAGACCTGCATGACCTCGGAGCCTGCATTCGATCTGTTGTTAAAGGCTCCCAGCAAAATGGTGTGCTCGCCCGCTGAAAGAAAAATGTCGGTGTTAAAAACCCGCCAACCTGAATCCTGATCACCTCCGCCGCCACCATTGAACTCAGCAAGTGAGTTATTGGGACCATTTCCATAGCGAACGCCATCCAACTCAAACAATGCTTGTCCAGAATCACCATCATCATAAGAGCCATCAAAAAGAAGACGATAGCGTAGAGTCATCGGAATGGAACCGGCTGTATCCACGGTAAACGTCCTTGACCACCCGCCGGAACTGGCGGGATTGAGGAATCCGGTGATGAAATTTTTGCCTCCGGCGATTACGGTGATTCCCCCACCTGAAAAACCACCGGTTTGGTCGAGGGTTCCATTTGAAGTTCCCGCATCGTTGGTCCCCTCAAAAGTGTCATCAGAATAACTAAAACCGGTAGTTGGTGAATCTGAAGCAGGCAACAACTCCAACGAAAAACCGGCATCGCTACTATCCAAAGTGGTTTGATGCAGCTCAACCGCAATCGTGTTTTTCCCTTCGACGAGAACTCCCGAGAGATTGATCGGGCTGGAGGTTTGGCCGGTTTCATTTCCGAGTTCCGAGAGAGTTGTCGTCGCTTGTCCCAGCGGTATTCCCGGACTACGGAAGACCTCGGTCCCGTTGAGATAGATGATTGCACCATCGTCGAAAACATAATTAATCAACCAATCGCCAAGTTTGACCTGGTCCGCATCGAGGTTGAATTCCTGTCGAAAGAGGTAAGTGGTGACAAGGTTCTGCCCATTATCAGCGGCGTCAATTCCACCTAAGACAGAGGGCGTTCCGGGTGGGAACGCATCGACGACACCTGCTTGAAAGGGAGCATTACCGGTTTTCCATGGTCCGATCGCCGAGGTTGACGGATCAAAAGCAAAACCATTCCAAGCATTCCCGCTTGCGTCCACGGGATAGCCATCGTTTCTCCCATTTTCATTCTGAAGCTCATCAAGATAGTCCCAAGTCCGGTCGAGGATCGAGGAACCTCCGCCATCAAAGTTTGCGTCGACCCGAAACCCTCCCTCCAATGGCAGATCCACCGCAACAGCCCCGGGAAGCATGGCATTCAGATCATCCGAAAAAGTAATCCCGGAGAAGGTCTCCGTTTGACTATTGTTTGTGATGGTAAACTCCAGTGAGCCCCTCCCACCCGGATCGATGGAATCTTCCAAAAATGATTTTGAGAATGAGATGTTCGCGAGATCTTCAGGGGGAATCACTTCAAGAACCCCACACGCCCGGCCAGAGGATATCGGATTGCCGCCCGGGAAGCGGGATATGATCTCACCGGAGACACTGATGTTTGCTCCGGTCGATAGTCCCACCACATCAAAAGAGATGACACAGGTTTGTCCCGCTGGAAGGGTTGCTCCACTGAAGTCAATTTGCTGGGAACCCGCGATCGCCGTCAGGATGGAACCCGCGCAGTTGTTGGAAATGTTTGCTTGGGGCGCAACGACAATCCCTGGAGAGAGGTTATCGCTAAAAGAAATCCCTTGGGCATCCTCTCCGGATTGGTTTTGAATGGTGTAGGTGAGAGTTGTCTGACCCCCAAGCTGAACGGGATTCGCGGTAAATGATTTGGAGAAGCCCAGCGATGGGCCGGTCAAAGGAATACCGATTGAGGCGGTTGCGCTTCCGCTGTTCCCGGCATCTGAAGTCAAATCACCCGTGGTAAGATCAAACGGTCCTTCGGCCAACAAAGTAATCCCTACTTTCGCGGAACACGTGGCATTGGCGCCAATCGATCCGCCGCTCAAAGCGATGGTGTTTCCGCCATTCGAAACGAGAAAGATTCCTCCACAGTCACTGGTGGCCTTGGCAGGATTGCTCAAAGAAACGCCCTCCGGCAGATTCAAAATAAAGGCGAGATCGTTCACGACAATTGCGCTGTCGTTTTGCACTTCAAAAGTGAGTTCGCTACAGCTTCCAACCCCAACGGTCGCGGGTGATAGACTCAAGTTGAATGAAGGAGCCTGTGCCCGGATTGTAGCCGTGAATAACAAGGGGACGAGGACGACGCAAAAGAGTATCGAAGAGATAAAGCGACGCGGAAGAGAAGGAGTGACGGTCATTGAAAAATAGGGGGTGAGGTGGGTGGGCGAAAACGGGTGATTACCGATCTTCCATGTCTTGAGTATTGTTTTGCAGTAATGCGAGACAGCATAGCCCAACCGAACAGCATGCAGTTCATCGAATTTCTAATGCATGCGTCAAGATGAAAGATCCTGGTCGTGATCTTAACAACCCCCTTTCTCCCCCATCCGCTCCGGTCCAAGGGCGGCTTCAAGCCCCTCCCTCCAAAAGCAAATTCCTAGCAACCAACCCCCTTTCTCCCCCATCCGCTCCGGTCCAAGGGCGGCTTCAAGCCCCTCCCTCCAAAAGCAAATTCCTAGCAACCCGAGCATCATGATTTGTGAAACGGCGGTTTTGCTGGGGAGGCGATTTGGGATTGACCATAGAAGGGAGCAGGAGCTTGGTTGGGGGGATTTATAACGCTCGCCGAGGTGACCCGAGCAAGGTCGGCGAGGTCGATATCCCTCAATCTTGGCTGCTCTCCACGACGAAATTCATGAGAAATAGAGGCTGAAAATCCTGTTTCCCGGAAAGTTCTACGTCTGTCAATTTTTAGCTCGCCATTTCGTGGAGTTCCGAGCACAATTGGAATGTCGAGCTAATTCAATCCTTTATTACTGATGAAAAACTCGTTACTCGCCCTACTCGCCACCTCCGCCACCATCCTTGGATCAGCCCAAGCAGCTACGTATTTCGAGAACTTCTCGGGCAGCGATGGTGGCTTTACCGTTCAAAGCTCTCCACGGGATGACAATGGTAATCCGTTCGATTCCCCTTGGGTTTATGACGGGAGTCATTCCTTTACTACCGGCGGGAGTGAAGGCAAAGCCCATTCACGCCTAACCAGTCCCACGCTGACTGTTGCTACAGGCGGTGTGGTCGAGTTGAGTTTTACCCATCGCTATAGCATCGAGGGCGACCTTTGGGATGGTGGCGCAGTGTTTATAAGCGTAAACGGTTCAGCGTTCGATCAGATTCCGGCCGCCGCCTTTACCGCCAACGGCTACAATGCGTTTGCATTGATTGGCAATCACGATTTGAAGGGAAGCGATGGCTTTGGAGGAGATTCGCTAGGCTATGCAGATTTCAGTTTGATCACGAGCGTAGCCGCCGCTTCGTTTTCAGCCGGTGATACGGTTGCAGTGCAGTTCCTGATGGCAAATGACGAAGGTTCAACCGGCGCATTCCTCCCCAACTGGCAGATTGACTCGGTCAGTATTACCAATACAAATGCGATTCCCGAACCGTCCTCGCTGTTGCTATGTGGGCTTGGTGCCATCGGACTCTTGCGCCGCCGCCGTTAATCATTCTTGATCATCGTTGTTTGAAAATCAGGCCTTAAATTTCTCGTAGGTTTGCCGGAGCAGGGCCAGGGATTCCAGCCACGAGGTCGTGGCGAAGATCTGACCTCGTAGCCAGCGGATGAAAGTCACGCCTGTCTGTTTGATCCTTTGCCAGTCCTCGTAGAGTTTCTCGTAGAGTTTCCGAAAATTTCCCGTAGTAATAGCAGGAATCCTCTTACAATCGGTGTTTTTGGTTCTTAAGGTCCTGCCATGCCTAAGCCGAATGGCGCTCGGTTAAGCCACTTGATCGAGGATTTTGAGAGGCGGGTCGTCGTTGCAAAAATATTCAAAATATGAGTGTCGGGGCTTCTGGAGCCAGCGGGTGCATTTCGGTCGCCGTTTCACGCTTCTTGGTTCACCCCGGCCTGGTCTTTCCTCCACGTATCGTTCGGCGATTCGTTCCCACGTAGCATTTGTATGCCAGGCATACAAAAATCTTTCCAAAGAGCTACGTGCTTTAGTCTTAGATAGGAACGGCTTTACCTGCCAGATGTGTGGAGCTGTCGCCGGAGAGCCTCATCCCTACGAACCAAATCGTAAGACGCGCCTTCATTTAGGCCACATCGTCGATAAATCACAAGGCGGCGAGGATATCGCCTCAAACCTACGAGCCCTTTGCTCAGTGTGTAACGAAGGTGCTTCAAACCTAACTTTAGACCGCCCTTCACTTTCCAAACTCCTCATTCAAGTTCGCCGAGCCAGAAGAGACGATCAGCTGGAGGTTTTGGACTGGTTAAAGAAAAAATTTGGAACGTAAAAAGAACTCAGGATGGCGCAGCGGTGGTGGAGGAATACACAAAGTGTGACTGCGATTGTGATTGGGAAATTCCTTTTCACTCTTGGTGATTCCCGAAGCTTTGCAGGAAGCGGATGAGGTCGGCGAGGTTTTGGTGGGTGAGTCCGGCTTCGAGGCCTTCGGGCATGAGGGAGAGGCCGCTGTTGTTGAGGGCCTTGATCTCGCGACGGGGGAGCTGGCGGTCGCTGCCGTCGAGGAGGCGAAGAGTGAGGTGGTTCGCGTTTTCGGAGAGGACGCGACCATAGAGCGAGGAGCCGTCGACGAGGGTGATGGTGTAGCCGGTGTAGGATGGGTCGACGGATTGATTGGGATCGAGGATGGCGCTGAAGAGTCCCTCTTTGGTTCGTTCGGTGATGGCACGGAGGTCGGGGCCGTTCACGGGTTGGTGGTTGGGTGGGAGATGGCACACGGCACAACGTTGCGCGAAGATGGTGCGGCCTTCTTTCTCGTTTCCTTGGAGTTCGAGGGCTGCGCGGAAAGGTTCGATTTGATCCTTTCGCTTGGTTTTGGCTCCGGAGTTGAGAGCCCGTTCCGCAGTCTCCCGGAGGGAGGGATCTTGATGAGTTAATAGCAGTTGTTGTCTCGAGGGGTCGAAATCCCGGTGGGAGATCAGGCCTTCTTCGACGGCCTGTAAGCTTGCGAGGGTCCAATTTTTGCGCCGGAACAAGATGTCAAGAATCTGGGTTCGTTCTTGGGGAGAGTAGCGGGACCATTCCTTGAAAAAGAGGGCGGGGAGGTCGTCGCTTCCGATGCGGGCGAGAGCCTCGAGGGCCGATTTTTTGAGGTCGCTCGAAGTTTGAGGAGAGAGGAGCGTTGCCAGTTGCCGTTGATCGGGTTCCTGATGGTTGGCTTGTCTGCCAAGGAGGCCGGTCGCGGCTGCTCGTAGGTTGTCGGGGGCTTCGTGGTTGGCGAGAATTTTTCGAGCCGCGCTGATGGGGTCGTTAAGCTCGGAGGCATCCTTGGGGTGGTGATCCATCCAGGCCCCGAGATTCTGCAGTTGTCCGACTTGGAATCCGTTTTTTCCGGGATTGCTCAAGTGGGAAATTAGGAGATCACGCGAGGCTTTCTCGAACTCCTTTTTGGTGGCGATGAGTTCTCCGATGAGGGTGTCGTGCGCCATGATGGACTGCGTGAATTCTTGTGAATGGGAGAGGGCTGAATTGAAGACCAGGGCCCGAATGAAGGGGTCGTCAGCGTGTTCTCCTCCGAAGCGGATGAGGGCTTGATTCGCGGTGGCATCTTGGGAGGTTCCGAGGGAGCAGGCGGCCTGCAGGCGCACCGCGGGGTCCGGATCATTGAGAAGTGAGATGGCTTTGGTGAGGAGGTCGGGATTCTTTTGCCAGCGCGCTTCGGCGAGGCGGAGGGCGTGACGGCGGATTTCGGGATGAGGATCGGTGAGAGCCGAATTCAGGACGTTGGCCTCGAGGTAGTCGATGCCATCGAGAACACACAAGGCATGAAGGCGGGCTTGGGCGAAGTGGTGGCCCTTCGCCATCTCTGAGAGGAGAGCGGAGACCTGGACTGCTTTGCGCTCCACCAAAAGGCGGTGAGCGAGATCCCGCACAATGCCGTTTTGGTGGCTGAGGGTGGCCACGAGTTGAGCGGGAGTGGCTTTGTCGAGGCGTGGGATTGGACGCGGGGATTGGTCTTCCGGGAAGATCCGATAGATGCGACCGAAGTCGGATCCTTTTCGTTCATGCGGCTTCATTTCTTCTTTTCCTTCGTCGGGGAGCCAGTCGGGGTGTTCGATCATGTAGCGATACATGTCGACGACCCAGAGCGCGCCATCGGGGCCGGTGCGGGCCATGACGGGGCGGGACCAACGGTCTTCGGAGGCGAAGAAATCGGGAGACTCGTCCGCCTCGGCTCGTTCGGCAGTGAAGCTGTAGCCGTCCCGTTTTAGGATCACCTGTTGGACGAGATTATGAAAGGGTTCGCAGGTGAAGGCGTGAGTGGCGTTGTCTTGAAAGAGGAGGTCATCACGGTAGATCATGGGGGAACAGGCACTCGTGAAGCGGCCGGAGTTATCAAAGCTGTGAAAGCGTTTTTGGGGTAGGGAGGCGGGGAAAACGCGAGCGTTGGTGGGGCGGAGCTGACAACCCCCTTTCTCCCCCATCCGCTCCGGTCCAAGGGCGGCTTCAAGCCCCTCCCTCCAAAAGCAAATTCCTAGCAACAAATCGGAATCGCGTGCGGGTGCAGGAGTAGGCTGGGCTGCGGAGCTTGGTGACTATTCTTCCAAATGGCGAACAGAGCTAAAATAATCCATTTTATTGTAACCGATCCCGCATGGGATTCGTACTTCTTCATGACTAGTGGCCCTTCGCCGAAAAAGCCCTAAAACCATTCATGAATACAAAGCAGACTCTCCTCCTTGGTGGTGGAACCGTATTCGGCGCGCTCGCAGCCGTCGCCCTGATGAATGTCAAAACTTCCGACGACACGGATACTGCAAGTGGATCGGACGGACCAAATTCGAAACTCGAATCGGCCAGAACAAAAGGCCAGCCAGACGACGAGGCCGCAGCCAGCCGCATCAAGATAAAACCCGACCCGGATCAAGTAGTTGAGAATGCTCCTGAAATTGACCCCCAAGAACTGGCAGAACGCCGGGATGAGTTCCGCAACGAAATGCGGGAACGCCAAATGGACCGTCTCACCAATAAAATGCCAAAATGGAGTGCGGCGCTTGGCCTTGACAAAGATCAACAAGGGAAATTGCGCAACCTTGCAGATCAGCAGTTTGATGAGATGGCTGCGATGGAGCAAACAGTGGAAGGCGGAGATCCCACTGCGATTTCGGATTCCACAAAGCAGGCCATGGCGGTCAGACCTTGGCCCGATTCTTGGGACCACTTTAATCATGAAAATCCAGAGTAGCATTCTTCTTTCGTCTGCCGTCATTTTTTTTGGCTTTAATCAACCAATTCTCGCTGAAGAAGGGGAGGAACGAGCCGAGCGTCTTCTAAATATTGAAAGAGGCCGGATTCGTTTGAAGGACACATCGGGCAAGCTAGTGGAGCCTCTTGCTAACCATGGGCAGAAGGCAACCGTCTTGTTTTTTCTGACGACGGAATGTCCTATTGGTAATCTCTACTCTCCTGAGATCAATCGCATCGTCGTGCACTACAAAAAGAACGGGATTACCTGTCACGCCGTCTACGCTTATGAAACGTCAGCCGAAATCAAAAAACATCAAAGCGAATACAAGCTTTCCCTCAGCGCTTTGCTCGATCCAGAAGTCAAGCTAGCCAAGCTCACCGGTGCCACGGTGACTCCGGAAGCTTGTGTCCTGGATCAGGATGGCAAGATCCTCTACCGCGGACGAATTGATGATCGGGCGGTGAAATTTGGAACCGTTCGTCCGGAGCCCCGCGTGCGGGACCTGCGTCTGGCTCTCGATGCGGCGCTGGCAGGAAAGCCGGTCGCTCAAAAATTCACCAAGCCAATCGGCTGTTACATTTCTTTTCCCGAACCTCCCCTTCCCAAACAATCAAAATAAGCACATGAATTTAGCCAACAAATCAGCAACCTTCCTCAGTTTCCTTATACTGCCCGTGCAGGGTGCTGAAGAAAAACCCGTCACCTTCAGTAAAGACATTGCTCCGATCATTTTTGACAACTGCACGACCTGTCACCGTCCGGGGCAGATCGGCCCCTTCCCTCTCACCGACTACAAAACCGTCAAGCGGCGCGCCAAGCAGATCGTAGAAATCACCGAAGACCGCACCATGCCTCCCTGGCACGCTGACCCTGGTGATGTCAAATTCAGCAACGACCGCTCTCTCAGCCCGGAGCAGATTAAACTCCTGGCCGACTGGGTGACCGCCGGTCGTCCCGAGGGAGATCCTGCTGAAACTCCGCCTCTTCCGGAATTCCACGACAAGTGGCAAATCGGAGAGCCGGATCAAATTGCGACCATGACCGAGCCTTTCACCGTTCCCGCAGAAGGAAGGGACATCTATCGAAATTTTGTCATCCCGATGAACCTTGAGGAGGATCGTTGGGTGGAAGCCATCGAATTCCTCCCCGGTGCCCCGGAAGTCGTTCATCACATTCTCTACTTTCTCGATACCTCAGGAAAGGCTCGGAAATTTGATGCCGAAGACAAGAGTCCCGGATTCGGCATGTCAAAATCCAATGCCGACTTCAGCTACATCGGAGGCTGGGACGTTGGGACCCAACCTACCGAATTACCCCACGGACTGCGTTTCTTCGTTCCGAAGGGATCAGACCTAGTCGTGCAAATTCATTACCACCCGAATGGCAAGGAGCTGACTGACCAATCATCGGTTGGCTTCCACTACTCGGACAAACCAACTGCTCGTCCTTGGACAATCATTCAAGTTCCTCCTCACTTTGGCCAACTGCAAGGCATCGACATCAAGGCAGGTGAGAAAGAGCATATCGAAGAGGCCTCTTTCATCCTCCCGGCAGACTGTGAAACTTTCGCCGTCAACGCCCACGCTCACTACCTGGCCAAACGTATGGAATTGACCGCCACCTTGCCTGACGGCAAAAGCATCCGCCTTCTCCGCACGACCCGATGGGATTTCAGATGGCAGGAGGACTATTCCTTTGAAAAGCCGGTCAAGCTCCCCGCAGGCACCCGCCTCGACATGCTGATCTCCTACGACAACTCCGCCTCGAACCCCAACAACCCCACCAATCCCCCCAAGGACGTACGCTGGGGACCGCAGACCACCGACGAGATGGGGTCGATCACGCTGGCTGCGATGTTCGATACCAAAGATCAGAAAGAAGCGACCCACGACGCACTGCGCGTCCTCCTGGCAAATCAGTTTATCGACCGCCTCTGGGAAGGGCGCGCGGATGCGTCGGGGAGTAAGAACCAGCAGTTGCAAAATTCAGTGCAGATGCTGAAGGCGCTGGATCTGAATAAGGATTCCAAGCTTTCCCCAAGCGAACGCCTCCCTGCCATTAGCTACATCCAGAAAAGTGGTTATCTGAAAAGTTTCGGGGCAATCGGATTCGAGTAATCGCTCCCGTTTAAACCGCAATATCTTTTTGGCCCGCATCGCTCACCAAATTAAATACAACCAATGAATCAAACCAATCCTCTCGCCGTTTTCAGACAGAGCAAAATACTAAGAATGGTAGTCGCTCTTACTTTCATCTTCTTTGCACTGCCATCACTTGCAGATGCTGGTAAAGTCCGAACGTGGACTTCTGCCAATGGCGAAAAACTGGAAGCAGAATTCATCTCCGCAACCACCAACAAAATCACCCTGCGTCGTAAGTCGGATGGGAAAAGATTCACGGTGACACTCGATAAATTCTCCGAGGAAGATCGTACTTGGGTGGCGGAAACTCTGAAGGATCAAGCTGGACCCGAAAAGAAGGAACCCAGCGGGATTTTTGAAGGCCGCATCACTGAAGACTGGGAGAAGATGGAATTCGAGAGTCTGAAATTCCGCTTCTACGGCGACAAAAAGATGAAGGCAAACAAGCGTTATCCCCTTGTGCTCTCTCTCCACGGAAGAGGATCTGGAGGATCCGATAATGAGAAGCAACTCAATGGCATCGTCCGCGGCTTCGCGAACGGGCGATTTTATGACAAGAATCCTTCCTTCATTATCGCCCCACAATGCCCCGATGATTCCAAAGGATGGAATGGCGACTACCTTCAAGATGTCATTAGCCTTGTGAAATCTGCGATTGAAAACCTCCCGGTTGACGAAAACCGGGTCTACATCACGGGCGTGTCAATGGGTGGATTTGGAACTTGGTCCGCGTTGGCGGAAGCTCCCGATCTCTTCGCGGCAGCAGTTCCCGTATGTGGTGGTGGAAGCCCATCGACTGCCAAGTCGATCAAAGAAGTACCGATCTGGACCCATCATGGCGTGGCCGATCCGATCGTGAGCGTCGAATTCACCCGCCGCATGGTGGAGGCCCTCAAGAAGGAAAAAGGTAACATCAAATATACTGAGTATGACGAAGCATCCGGCGTAAAACATGACGCTTGGACTCCATGTTACTCGAACCCAGAGGTCTTCGAATGGATGTTCGAACAGCAAAAAGGCAAGAAGGTCGAAAAGTAATCACCGCCCAAAGCAAAATTACAGGAAAGCCCTCCTTCTTCTTCCCGTCCTCATCATCCCACTTTTCGGTCAAGACAACCAGCCTCCTGTGGCTGACCTAGTAAAGTTTCGACACGGCAATCATGTGTTTCTGATCGATCCGTTCCCATCGGATTTTGGGAATTTGGGAATTTAGCATTAAATTTGTCAGACGATTTACAAGAAAGGGCCTTGTCTCCTTCTTTTTGGCTCGTGAAGGCTCCCCACGCGAAGGGAAATGAAGAACGTTTTTTTCGCTATTCAGGGAGAGCTAACTCGGCAGTGGCAAGGCGAAGTCGTTGTAGGAAGTCTTGCAAATCTTGGAGTTCAAGATCACGGATCAACCATTCGGGGAAAAGATTCCAAGGGCGCTTCCTCCGGTTAGAAAAAACCGTTGATCTTCCTGGAACCATGCCCTGAGGAAATGCAACAGCTTCTTCAAAACGTCCGTGTTGCGCCCCTGGACGAACACTTTTCTCTGCGCGCTTTTGATTATGGCATGAGCGATTTTGAAGACGCCTTGCAAGCAGCCTCAGCCGAAGCCATTGGAGCGGTCGGGATCGTGACCCGCAATACGAAGGACCTTAAAAAAATCTCCTGTTCCGTGCCTGACTCCGACCGAACTCTTGACCCGCTAAAAAGTTCAAGAATCAGGCTTCCTTGGGGGCCACACCCCCCGGTTTCTAAGAAGTCTTGTCGTAAGCCTGGCACTTTTCGTGGGCCACCCCGCCGCTATCGAGAAGGCCCACGTCAACGACATCCTCCACCAACTTGGCTTCGATCACGAAAAACTCACCTACACCTACAATGGCCTCCGCTTCCGCCACACTAGGCGCGGCCAAACGACTTGAAACACGCTTTCTTCTCCGTCGAGCCAAATAGAATTTTATCGTTCACCGTTTTTGACATAACGTGGTAGTAAATCGCCAGCACCTTAACCATCATTCGCCTCCGCGAAGAAGCCCCTTCGCCTGCCAAATCGAACCAATCCTGCGCGGCGTCTTTACCTCTGCAAGCTCCAACGGAGTCCACTCGAGGTCCTCCTCTTTTCCCCTCTTTTCCCCTCTTTTCACTCACTTGCAGCTTCATGTGCCCCCCTACTAACCCCCTCTGGTAGGTCAAACTCTTTAAAATATGCTTGGCATGTTTATCGTCGATTGACGATCCGTTGAACTGCGATCATGGCCCCGCCACCGGATACGGTGCAGTGATAGAGGGTCCGTTTTGGAAAAACCAACCCCCTTTCTCCCCCATCCGCTCCGGTCCAAGGGCGGCTTCAAGCCCCTCCCTCCAAAAGCAAATTCCTAGCAACACAACC
>Ga0209284_10004065_pt1 | contig 16957 bp, 6 predicted proteins | sample FRY03_FD_187211 | JGI IMG/M metagenome (GOLD analysis project Ga0209284, IMG submission 187211) | Freshwater microbial communities from Lake Fryxell liftoff mats and glacier meltwater in Antarctica - FRY-03 (SPAdes) (version 2) | ecosystem: Environmental > Aquatic > Freshwater > Ice > Glacier... | reverse complement strand
AAAGTCTTTTGCGTGATCCGCAGCTACCTATCTACCGCGCGCAAACAAGGCGTGAACCTCATCACCAGCATCCGTAACGCTCTCGACGGAACTCCCTCCTGCTTCGCTAGGGGTGCTGAATAGTTACGCGTGGAGAAACATTCTGGCTGTCGACGCGAGATGGGAAACATCGCTCCTCGATGAGGTGGATTTTAGCGGTAAGCCTTGGAGAAAGAACTCGTTTTCGGCAAATTCCGCCTTTAATCAGTCAACAATAGATAAATTCTGGAGTGAATGGAGAAAGGCTACTCTTACAGAGACAATTACACTCATTGATTGGGTCTTTAAGGATAACATGGATTCTTTTGCTGAAAAGTAAGGGGACTGGGTCAGGCTACAAGAAATCAACATGCCAGAAAAGATGCCAGGCATTATGCCCCGCTGGCAGCCGCCTGACCCAGCGCACCCGCGCCGGGCAGGTGATGACCGCCACGCTGGACGAGCGCGACCGTGAAACCGCCCAAACCTGGAGCGGCGGCGCACCCAACGTGGCCCGCAGCTTCGATGCCGCCGGCCGTCTGCTCGCCAGGGAAACGGGGTCAGTGTGCAACTGCTTGACAAAGTTGCATGAAGCCATTGTCACTGTTAATTTGTCAGCCAGTTGCATCCTGACCCCCATTTACAAGCATCTGGCCACGAAAGCCGCAGCGGCGATGGCGGCGGAACTGCCGGGTGGCGCGGGCGGGGCGATCAATGCCCTGATTGCCAGTTGGAACACGCCCCCTGCGGCAGGAATCACGCGGGACAACTACCTCGCGGTGAACCAAGGGCAGCTCAAGCAGGTCGCCACGCCGTTCTATACGCGTCTGGGCCTGCCGTATCCGTGGGCGGGCAGTTCGGCGGTGCAGGATGATTACCAGCTGGTGAATCTGGGGCAGCTCAAGCATGTGTTCGCCTTTGCGCTGAAGTTCCGCACCCTGGGACAGTCGGCGCAGAGCATCCCCGCCGCCACATTGCAGGCGGCGCTGGACGCCTGGAACGCGCTGCCGGTGAAACCGCAGGGATCAAGCACCGAAGATTTCGATGGCGACGGCATCCCCAATCTGCAAGAATACCTCATGGGTAACGCCTTGTTTGATCCAGCCGACCTCGACGGAGATCGCATCCTCGACAGCATCGAGGACGCGCATCCCGGCATTTTGAGCAAGCTGGACTTCGCCGACGCGGTGCGGGACCACGATGGCGACGGGGTGATGCACTTTGAGGAAGTGCTGCTGGCGCTGGACCTGAACGCCGCCACCACCAGCACGCGGAGCGATGGCCTGAACGATGCGGAGGTGCTGGTCTGGACCTTGGCCGCCGGTGGACCGCTGGTTCCAGGCACGGACGCGGTGCGGGCGCTGTGGGAGGTGATCGACGCGGCGTGGATCGCGGACAACGCCGGCGACGACTATCTGTACTGGCTGGATGCCACGCTGGCCGCTGGCGTGCCCGCCGGGCTGACGGCGTTTCGCATGGATGTGTTCGACCATTTTGCGTGGGAGCCGTGGAATCCGAGTGTGTGGACGCTCGCGTACCCGCCGCTGGCGCATGATCTGGACTGGAACCCCGTGGACGTGGATGGTAACGGCCTGCTGGATGACCACGACCGCGACTACGACGGCCTGCCGGACCTGTGGGAGTACCGCTACGCGCTGAACCTGCGCGACGCGCAGGATGCCGGGGACGACCCGGACGGGGATCAATTGAGCAACTGGCAGGAGTATCAAGCCGGCACCAATCCGCGGCTGGCGGACAGCGACGGGGACGGGTTTGAGGACGGGGTGGAGCTGGCGCAGGGCGGTGACCCGCTGGACAATGCGGTGGGCCTGCCGCTGGTGTTGGAATTCGTTTCCGCGAGCTACCAGACGGTGACTACTGGCGGTGCGTCGTTGCCTCTGGCCGTGAAAGTGACCCAGGGCGAGCAGCCAGTGGTGGGGGCGCAGGTGGAGTTTGCGGTGAGTTCGGGGGGCGGTGCCTTGCGCTCGGCCACCATAGCCACCATTGGGTCCCAAATGACCGTAACAACCGGCTCCAACGGCATCGCCAGCGCCGCATATCTGGCGGAGGCCACGCTAGGCAGCGCCGGAGTCACCGCCACGCTAAGCGGGGGCGGCAGCCAGAGCGTGAGCTTTTATCTCAACATCCTCGCGGGTTCGCCGGGGACAGGTGGGCTAGCCGGCGGACCGGTCAGGCCGTGGGCCAACAACCAAACCACCGCAACTCAGACTGCCCCGCCAGTGCCTGAGCCTGTGCTCTCGTTCCAAACATCTTGGTTATCGGTCGGGGGCTTCCATGGCTGGGACGCGAACTGGTACTGGGACGGATCCTTCGACATTCTTTGGCACACGCCCATGACCGATGTGCAGGTCATGCAACATTTGGGGTGGTGGTATAAATGGGATTACGTTAGGCGCGGCGACTGGAATTTGGACGAGCCGTGGGATGAATTCCCCATCGCACTACAGCAGGCGTCCTCCTACCTTACCGCTGCCGTGATGCCGCCAGTGGACACATACTTTATCGCTACGCCTTTCCGCGACTTTTCAACGTATATGCACTTGTCCAGTCGAAGTTACTTCAATGGCCCGCTCGCCTACGCCCGCAGCGGGTTGAGCACCAAGTACTATGACGTGCTCGGCTTTGCGGTTGACCCAACCGGCCCCTCGGCATGGGAAGTGGCGACGACCCGCCACGAACGTTGGGGAGGCATCAAGGGGGAGCGTGTTCAGTATCAGATGCACAACGAAAACAAGGTGAACTACGCGGTGCGGCGCACGTTCTTGAAGATCACCCAGAGCTATGCGATGACCGGCAGCGGCGGCATCCATTCTGCGGTGTGGGACGGGACGTCGGCCGAACAGGCGGCGATTCCCGGGTACACCATCGACAGCGTGGAAGCCGTCGAGTTCATCATCCCGCCCAACGGCACTCAGTCCACCAGCGGCCAAGGCACTGCAGACGGCATCCTCGACATGACACTCTCCCCCGTCGTGGACAAGTGCTCTTGGATCACCCTCCTGCCGGTTGACTTAAAGTGGGAAGCCAAGCCGGAATTCAACAATCTGAGCGATAACAAAAGCTCCGTTGATTATGTCTGGCACATCTTTCGATCAATTGGCGCACAGGATGGCAGATGGCTGCCAGGTCGCGGCCTTCGCATTTTCCCTGACAAGGAAACTCCGACCGGACAGCTGCGGAACAAGGTTCAACTCAAGATCAAAGCTGGATCAATTCGGCCTGATAAGAAAGTGTTCGTGAGGGTTTACGATGTGGATGATCCAACACCGACATCTTTCGACTCAGGAGGGCAAGTTGATACCAACGGTGATGCGGGCGGCGACAACATCGGCAGCGATCAAGACCACGATGATTTTCATTTCATCAGTGGCGGTGCAGTCTCGAACGCCAGTGTGCAGAAATCAGGCAACAGTCAGCAGTATGCGGCCTGTGACGTGACCCTTGATGCCAACAACGAAGCGACTATCGATATGCAGGTGTCTATGCAGCCTGGCGACAACTTCCGTGCCGCCATAGCTCTTGATTCTGCTGACTGCTCAACCATCCAAGTTACATCATCTGGAGGCAGCGGCTTTCTAAAACCGAACAGCGAAGCGCCCCAAGGCTTCAAGGGAGGCGTGTCTGGCATGCTGACCGTTTGGAGATCGCTAAATTTGGAGTTCGATACAATGGCCGAACCTCCAGACATGATTGCTCCAGACATGCAAAATGTGAAAGGTCAGATTTGGGTTAGCGACACCCGACTAGTGCTTGATTGGAGCACCTGGATTGCTATGCGGGACGGTTTTTATCAAAATGGACGAGCAGAAACTCCTGCTGGCTTCTATGAAATCGAAAACAGCGAACTTCTTGGTGTCATCACGTTCAAAACGCCGGTTCCTGAGCCTTCCCGCACTTGGATGAAGGCCAATTTGTTCAAAGTAAAGGATGACGACGGCCGTGGATTACCCGCTGACTATTCACCCATGCTTCCACGGCAGCTTCCGATCACTGATCGGTTGAGGGAACGGTTTGTGACGTCATACGTCGCATTGAAGGATGTCGGCAGCTTGAACACAGACGCTGAAATACCATTCAATGCGAGTTTAGATCTCGCTTCGATGGGTAATGGACGAAATGTTGGGGACAGTAATGGATACTGGAACCACCTGATTGTTTCGGCGTATCAACCACTTACAGGAGATGATCGTGACCCGAATCTGGAAGAACCTGTTTTAGGCACTACATATTCGAAGACGCCAATGTGGTCTGCCATTTTTTTGGAAACAATCAGGGATGCCAACGATCATAGGTTGAATATTCCCTCGGCTAGCCAAGCTTTGCTGGACAAAAATCAAAAAGTATTCAGGGGTGATGTTGAAGGAACCATTGCGCATGAGATTGCCCATGCTCCCCCTGCTTCTGGATTCTTCCATGATGATCACGACGAAGCTGGATTGATTGGGCAGGGCACTGTCGAGATTGATGAATTCGTATTTGAACCCGTTACTGTCAGGCGATTTAGAAATACGTTGTCGTGGGGGGTGGCACCATGAGCAAAATGATCTTCGTGATAACTTTTAGTTTGATATGGGCTTGTGAGCTGGCGTCCGCGCAAACTTCTTTGCCAACGAAGAAGAATACGTTGCCTGAACAACTTGCGCCATTTGACAGCTTAATCATGAATAAGGTGTCTCACACCCAGGTCGCCATTAAGCAGACACGCGTGTTTTTGGAAGTTTACCAGCAAGAAGAGGGAAAATGGCCAGAATCTTGGGTGGATGTAGAAAACAAATTTGGTGCTTCAATGTGGGAAGCCCCGGAGGTCCGCCAGAGCTTCACGAAATCATTCGTGCTACTTCGCGGCGTCCCTGGTCACATCAAGACACGCGAGGAAAGAGAATATGACTCTACCATGATGATGGTGATGACCTCGCCCATTGAGCGCAAACTCAGCCAGGACAAGCACGAGCTTGGCCGCTGGGCAGTCTGGAAAACGTTCCGAGGACAGATCGTTACTCGATGGCATCCAGAGCAAGAGATCACCTCCTTCAGCGCATGGCCCGAGGTTCAATCAGCAGTTAGTGAGCACATCAAAGCCGTTGGCAGAACGGACGAATCTTCTCAATCACGTGCGCCAATGCAGACAGCGAAGGCGCAGCCACCAGCACCAAACAAGCCACCAGAAGCCACGCCTACAGCTACAACACTTAGCGAGGAACCGACCTCATCAACGCCGTGGAGTGTGATTGTGGCCTTGATTGTGGCGGCAAGTGGCCTGCTGTGGTTGCTGCTCAAGCGGCGTTCGTGACGGGAAAATGACGTCAGTGTGCAACTACATGACAGAATAGAGCCGCTTCAAGCCCAATCAACGTGCAACGCAGGCGAATCGGGAATCCGAAACGATGAAAGTGATGGCAACCACCACGCGACGCAGATGCAGGACCTCATCGGCAAGGTGGATGGACTGATCAACGCGCGGCGGCACTGAGCCTGAGTTTTGAGGTTTCTCACCGCGAGGGATTGGCACGCCGCAGAAGTCGAGGACAGCGATACCGCTGCATCTTCGTCACCGCGTTCTTTGTCAGGGACGGCTGGAGTTCGAGCGAATCTGCACCACCTCAGAGAGCTGTGCTTTCATGGCCGCTCAGCGCGGGAGCATGTTCTCGCAGTCTTTGGTTCTGGCATGGAATTGGCATTAATCCCGCGATCCCGGCGTGATCTTCAACTCCACGGCTTTGCCTTCACGCTGCACGGTGATGCCTGTTTCCTTGCCGATCTTCAAATCGCCCATGACATAGGTATAGTCGTAGATGTTGGTGATCTCTTTGCCGCCGAGCTTGATGATGACGTCACCGGCTTTGACGCCTGCTTTGGCAGCGGGACCGATGGGGGAGACGCCGCTGAGCTTGACGCCTTTGATGTCGCCCTGGGCGTAGTCGGGGATGGTGCCGAGATAGGCGCGCAGGCCGGTGCGCACGCCCGAGTTTTTGGGAGCCTCCATGGTGACATAATCGGGCGCGGCGTCAGCAGTGGCGATGCCGCGCGCGATGAGGCCCATGAGCTTGGTGATCTTCGCCGCGTTGACGTAGTCGATCTTGTCTGCGGTGTCGCTCGGCATGTGGTAGTCGGCGTGCGAGCCGGTGAAGGCGTTCAGCGTGGGGATGCCCTTCAAATAAAATGCGGTGCTGTCGGTTGGCAGGTGGGCGTCGTTCTGCGTGGTGATGGGCAGGCCGATGGGTGCGTTGCGCTGCTCGATCTCCTTCGCCCACAGCGAGCTGCTGCCGAGGCCCTGGAGCACGAGCGTCTTCTGAAAGCGGCCGATCATGTCCATGTTCAGGCAGGCGGCGAACATGCCGGTGAGCTTCGCGTTGGCATCGCCCTTGATCATCTTGGCGTAGGCTTCGACGAAGTGATTGCTGCCGAGCAGGCCGAGCTCCTCACCGCTCCATGCGGCGAAGATGATGTCGCGCTTGAGCGTGAGCTTGCCCTGTTTCTTCAAATCGGCCAGCCACTGGGCTATTTCGAGCACCCCGGCGACGCCGCTGGCATTGTCATCGGCACCGTGGTGGATTTTATTCAGCTCGTCGCCCTTTGCGCGGGAGTTGGAGCCGCCACTGCTGCCGAGGTGATCGATGTGTGCGCCGACAATGAGCGGCGCGACGTGTGGATCGGGTTTGTCGCCATAGGGCAGCACCGCGAGCACGTTGCGGCCTTTTTGCTTCTCCTGCTGGATGACGATCTTCGCGCTGAGCGTGAGGCCGGTGCAGTCGATGCCGCCCATGAGGTCGCCAGTGTCGAGTTTGTCCTGGAGGGCCTTCAATTTCTTGCCCGCACTGGCGAGCAGTTTGTCGCCAAGCGCATCGGTGATGCTGATGGCGGCGATGCCGGAACTGGCGAGCGAGGCATCAAACGAAAGCGGCGCGAGCTGCTGCACGACTTTGGAATTCGGCCCGCTGACGACGATCAAGCCGCGTGCGCCCTTCTGCCGTGCCGTGAGCGCCTTGTAACGCAGGCTGGCGAAGCGGTTCAGCTCATTGCGCCGCTCCTGTGTCACGCCCTCCGGCATGTAGCGGAACACCAGCACCCATTTGTCCTTCACGTCGAGATGCGCGTAGCTGCTGTAGGCTTCGATTTTCTTGCCATCGCTGCCGGTGGCTTCTTCGGGCGTTTCGATGCCGTAACCGGCGAAAACGATGCCTGCGGGAGCCACATCGCCGTTTTGCGAGAAGGAGAGCGGTTTCCAGTCCACATCGACCTTCAGGTTCTCTTTTTGCAGCGTCAAAGCGTTGCCCTCTCCGAGCGCGACACCGGCGGTGAAGTCGAAGTTGTCGAAGTAGGTGTCGTCATCGCCAAAGGGCGCGAGGCCGATCTGCTGCGCGACATCGGCGAAGTACTGCGTGGCAAGCTTTTCGCCTTCCGTGCCGGTAAGGCGACCACCGAGTTCGTCACTGGCGAGATAGGTGATGTGCTGCCGGATGTCGGCGTCACGGATGTCAGCGGCGGTAAGCGCGAAATCGGGTTCGGAAGTTTTGGCGGCGACCGTGGTGGGCTCACCCTTCAGATCGAGTGCCTCAATCGCATGATCATGATTCCAGTCCGCGATGTAAATCTGCGAGGCACCACCGGACCCACGACCGCTGGTCCAGGACAGCTTCTTGCCATCCGGCGAAAAGACCGGCAGGCCGTCGAAACCGTCCGTGGTGGTCACACGCACCGGGTCGTGCTTGCCTGCCGCATCGACGAGGTAGAGTTCGAAGTTGGCGAAGCCCTGTAAATTCGTCGTGAAGATCAGATATTCGCCACTGGGATGGAAATACGGAGCCCAGCTCATCGCGCCGAGCTTCGTGATCGGCTTCTGGTCACTGCCGTCCACGTTCATCGTCCAGACCTCAGCAACATCGCCCTTCGGCGTGAAGCGACGCCAGCAGATGCGCTTGCCATCGGCGCTGAAGAACGGGCCGCCGTCGTAGCCGGGCACATCGGTGAGGCGCTTCACGTTCGAGCCATCGGCATCGGCGGTGTAGATCTCCATGAAGTACTGCTTATCGATCTTCAGGCGCTCCTCGTCCTCCTTACTCAGCTTCGTCTCATAGGCTTGGCGATTGCTGGCGAAGACGATTTGCTTGCCATCCGGCGACCAGCCGCCCTCGGCATCGTAGCCGCGGGTGTGCGTGAGGTTCTTGAGTGACTTGTCCGTGAGCGAGTACTCCCAGATGTCGTAATGCTCATCGTAGTCCCAGGAGTAGCGGCGCACTTTCGAACTCCGACGCTCCTCGTACTCGGCTTCCTGCAGCTTCTTCGACTCGGGATCAGTGTGCGTCGAGGCGAAGAGCACTCGCTTGCCATCGGGATGAATCCACGCGCAGGTCGTCTTGCCCATGCCGGGCGAAAGCCGCTCCTGGTCGCCCGTTTCGAGGTCCAGCAGGTAGATTTGATAAAACGGATTCCCCTCCTCCCGCTCGGACTGAAAGATCATCTTCGTGCCATCGGCATTGAAGTAGCCCTCACCGGAGCGCTTGCCCTCAAAGGTGAGCTGGCGGGTGTGGGTGATGAAATCCGCCTCCGTTTGGGCGAGGACGGTGGTGGTGAGGAGCAGAAGAACGAGCAGGCGCATGGTGATCACGATTCATACGCTCCCAAAAGCTGTCTGCCTGCGGAAAGTTGCTTCGGTTCAGTCCTCCTGCGCCACGAAATCGATCTTCGCATAGAGATCGGTCAGTGGAATAGCGATGTCGTAATGACGCAGCATCAGGGTGGCATCAAGGCCGTTGAACGTGCTCAATCTCCAGTCACTGGCGGCGTCTTTCTCAAACACCTCGACACAAATGCGGTCGCTGGCGATCAGGACATAAGTGTTGAGCGAGGGAATTTGGCGGTAGTGCCGGAATTTTTCGCCGCGATCATAGCTTTCGGTGCTCTCCGAGAGAACCTCGACCAGAATGCCGGGATTGAGCAACGTGGTACGCCGGTCGTCTTTGAACTCAGGCGGGCCGCAAACCACCGTGGCGTCCGGGAAGGTGTTGAGGCCGGTTTCGGCGACCTTGACCTTCATGTCGCTGTCGAGTACCCGGCAGGGGCGTTTGGCGAAGGCGTTGTTGAATTGGGTGAGCGTGTTGGTTTTCAGCAGGCTGTGATGGAAGCCGCCACCCGCCATCATGACGATTTTGCCGTCGCGAAACTCCAGTTTGTTCTCAGAATCTTCGAGAATGGACTCATACTCCTCCTCGGTGATGCGGGGCGGTGACTGCATCGGAAAGGCGTAGCTGTAGGCGATCTCCAATTTGCGTGCGGTGGCGGCGGACATGACGTTGGTGCTTAGGTTCGCCGGAAGGTTAGCACAGGCCGGACGGTGCGGGGGAGATTTTCTTCGCATGCACACGGCTGCCAGTCACGTTTGATCCGCCCAAGTTTTCCTCCTGCCATGCGTACCCTCACACTGCTTTCCTTTCTCGTCCTACTGGTTTCCGCCGCCGCTGAGCCGGTGTCCCTGTTTGATGGCAAGACGCTCAAGGGCTGGGAGGGCGAGACGACGAAGGTCTGGCGGGTGGAGAATGGCGTGATTGTCGGCGGATCGCTGGAGGGGAATCCGCAGAATGAGTTTCTGACGGCGAAGAAGGTGTATCGGAATTTCATCCTGCGGCTGGAATACAAGCTGGAGGGCACGGAGGGCTTTGTGAACGGCGGCGTGCAGTTCCGCAGTGTGCGTATTCCGCAGCCGCCGAATGAGATGAGCGGCTATCAGGCGGACATCGGCGCGGGTTATTCGGGCTGCCTGTACGATGAATCGCGGCGGAAGAAGATGCTGCTGCAACCAGTGAAGGAATTGATCGAAAAATCGGAGAAGCCGGGCGAGTGGAACAAGTATGAGATCCGCGCCGAGGAGCAGCGCATCCAGCTTTTTGTGAACGGTGTGCGCACGGTGGACTACACCGAACGTGAGCCGAACATCGACCTGAAAGGCCTCATCGCGCTGCAAATTCATGGCAAGTGCAAGGCGCAGATTTACTTCCGCAACATCACCATCGAGGCGCTGCCGGATGCGATGGTGCCGGAGGAAAAGGACGTGCTAAATCGTTTCGGCAATCCAGGCGCTGCGGTGGTGCAACACGCGCCGTTTCAGGATGGCAAGTTCGCAGTAGAAGCGAATGAGGTGATCGTGATGGCAGGACAGGAAAACTTGGTGCGCGATCAAAAGGCGGGAGAGCTTGAATCGGTGCTCAGCACGGCTTTTGCGGCGAAACAGCCGCGTTTTCGCTCAATGGCCTGGGAAGGCGACACCGTGTATGAGCAATGGCGTGATTTGAACTTTGGCGACTGGCGGGCGCAGCTCGATGCCGTGGGCGCGGGCCTCGTGATCTGCCAGTTCGGGCAGGTGGAGGCATTTGATGGCGTGAAGCGGCTCGCGGAGTTCAAATCGGCTTACCATCGGCTGCTGGACCAGTTTGCATCGCACACGCCGCGTCTCGTACTGGTGTCGCCGATGCCGTTTGAGAAGCCGGCAGCAGCGCATGCGCCGAACCTGACGCAGCGAAACGACGATGTGAAGGCCTATGCCGAGGCGGTGCGTGAGGTGGCGAAGCAGCGTGGGGCGGTTTTTGTCGATCTGTTCACGCCGCTGTCAATTCCAGCCGCGAAAGCGCGCCTCACCGACGACGGACTGCATTTGAACGAGCTGGGCTTGCGCGTGGTGGCGCGTGAGATTGCACAGCAGCTTGGAGCTTCTGCAAGCGACGCCGATGACCTCACGGCGCTGCCGGCGGCGATTGTGGAGAAAAATCGCCTATGGTTCGACTGCTGGCGTCCGGCGAATTGGTCGTTCGTCTATGGCGACCGCGTGACGCAGATGTTTGGCAAGCCCGCGCAGGATGCGCCGTCGCTGCGGGAGAGTTTTGAAGCGCGCAAGCCGCTGATCGCGGAATTGGATGCGCGGATTCATGCGCTGGCGAAGGGCGAAACGCCGGACCGGCTGAAGCCGGAACTACCAACGATGAAGACAGAAGCTGTGCTCACGCCGGAGCAGCAGATGGCGGCTTTTACGGTGGCGGAGGGCTATGAGATGAATCTGTTCGCCTCCGAGGTGGAAGGCGTGGCGAAGCCGACGCAGTTCTCGTGGGATGAGCGCGGACGCCTCTATGTCGCCTGCTCGCCGACGTATCCGCAGACGAGGCCGGGCATCAAGCCGTCCGATTTCATCCTCGTGCTCGAAGACACGGATGGCGATGGCAAGGCGGACAAGTCCACGCGCTTTGCGGAAGGTCTGACGATGGTGCAGGGCGTGGAACCGGGCGCGGGTGGTGTGTATGTCTGCGACTTCGATCAGATCGTGCATTTGAAGGACACGAATGGCGACGGCAAAGCCGATGAGAAGACCGTGCTGTTCTCCGGCTTCGGCATTGGCGACACGCATCAGCTCGCGAACTCGATCTGCCATGGTCCCGATGGCGCACTGTGGTTTTCGCAGGGATTGCATGCGTTCTCACGCGTAGAAACGGCGCATGGTCTCGCGAGACTGGAAAAGGCGGGCCTGTGGCGGCTGAATCCGCGCACGCAGAAAATGGAAGGCTACTTCAACGGTGGCAAGGCGGGCCACAACTGCTGGGGCGTGGCGTTTGATGATTACAACCAAGTCTTCCACAAAAGCGGCGACCGCCCGGCAGGCTATTACAGTGTACCCGGACTCGTGGCGCTGGCCGATCCCGATGAGTATCACCCGATTGGCATGCTCTTTGACACGAACCCGAAGACGACGAGCATCGATTTCATCGGCACCAAGGCGCTGCCGGATGACATTCAGGGTTGCGCGCTGATCGGCGGCTATTTTGGCAGCGTGGTGGAGCTGCATCGCCTCGCAGATGACGGCTCCGGTTTCAAGAGCACGCAGTTGCCAAAGCTGGTGACATCGAGCGACACCTCGTTTCGCCCTGTGGATGTGAGCATCGGGCCGGATGGCGCGATGTATCTCTGCGACTGGTTCAATCCGGTGATCGATCATTATCAGGCGAGCTATGCCGATCCACGTCGTGATCGCTCACATGGACGCATCTGGCGCATCACCGCCAAAGGTCGCGCACCTGTGAAACAACCGAAGCTGGCGGAGATGAACCCGGCGGAACTGCTCGAACAACTGAAGTCACCCGAGCGCTGGGCGCGTTATCAGGCGAAGCGATTGCTGTTTGACGCGCCGACGGATGAGGCACTGAAGGCGGCGGATGAGTTCATCGGGAAGAATGATGACGAACGTGTGCTGATGGACGTTTGCGGCGTGTTTGAAGCGCATGAATCGCCGCGTGTCGAGTTGGTGAAGCGTCTGCTGAATGCGAAGGATGCCCGTGTGCGTGCTTATGGTGCGCGAGCATCGACGTCGCTGGAATTTTTGTCCCAAGCCGTGCGTGACGAAAATCCGCGTGTGCGCCTGGAGGCCGTGGTCGCATGTGCGCACATTGCAAAGCCCGAGGCAGTCGAAGTCGCAACTCAGGTGCTCGACAAACCGACGGACAGGTTCATCGACTACGCTTTGAAGCAGGTGGTCAAAAGTTTGAAGCCGCAGTTCCAGCCGGTGCTGGCGAAGTTGACCTTCGGCGGCAACGCGGCGCATGCCGACTATGTGAAAAAAATCGCGAATACAGCCGCAGTGGCCGATCATCCGGGCAAGCTGGTGTATGACGCGCTCTGCCTGAATTGCCATCAGCCGGAAGGCAAGGGCCTGCCTGGCATCTATCCTTCGATTGCAGCAAGCGATTGGGCGGCAGGAACGCCGGAGCGACTGATTAAAATGCTGCTGCACGGCCTCAGCGGCCCGATTCGCGTGAATGGCGAGGAGTTCAAACAGCTCGCGTTGCTGCCGATGCCGCCGATGGGACTGAACGATCAGCAGATGGCCGATGTGCTGAGCTATGTGCGCGCGAATTTCAGCAACAAGGCCACGGCGGTGTCGCCGGAACAGGTCAAAGCGGTGCGTGCGGCCACGACGGAGCGTGTGGCGTTCTGGACGGCGGATGAGTTGGCGAAATGATTTGCTGGCCCCTCATCCCAACCCTCTCCCCGAAGTGAATCGTGCGGCACTGGCATTCTGGGCGGGGAGAGGGAGATGGCGTTCAGGCGTTGTGACGAGTACCGGAGTGAGGGGCAAAAGGTTTCGCCCTGCGCATTGAACGTCACTCCATTCTACGGCATCGAAGGGGCGTGCCTTCTGTCTCCCCCAAAAGACCACGCCGCTGGTGGCGATGGATCAAACGACTGCTGCTGGCAGGCGTGGCGCTGCTAGTACTGATCGTCGTGTTCCACGAGCCGCTGCTGCGTTGGCTCGTGAGTTATGGCGGATCAAAGGGTGCGGAGATAGCGGGCATCCAATTCAAGTGGAAGTTTGATGGCTCGCTACTGGGCGATTTGAAGCTCAGCGAGATTGAGGCCAGTGGCTCGCTGGTAGAGCGGGCAAAGATCGGCGAACTCGCGGTGGACTACGATTTCTGGAGCTTTGTTAAGACCCGCAGCTTCGATAATGTGAATAGTGTGGTTTTGAAGGACGTGGATGCAGTTCTGGACCTGCGCAAGCTGTCGCAGGAGGACAAAGTGGAAGTAACGGTGAAGCAGCCTTCATCTGGCAAACCACCACCACTCGTGTGGCCGAAGACGATCGACATCGAGAACGTGAATGCGGAGGTGACACTGGCGGATGGCAGAAAGATCACCGTGCGTGGACTGACCCTGCGGGTTGGCGAAGGCATGCCGGGTGTTTTTGAACTCGCAGAGTTCAAAATTGAGCCGGGAGATGTGCATCTCGCCAATGTGAAGGCAGCGGTGAAATGGGGGACGCGTACGCTAGCGGTTGAAGGTCTCGAGCTGCCGTATGGCGGTAAATTGAACTCACTGGCGGTCGATCTGAGTGAATGGGACAAGGACGCAGCCAGTGTGAAACTGGCTGCGTCCATGGGCAAGGCCACTGTGGTCGTCGAATCGATGGCTCGCGGCCTTTATGGTGGCCTCATGCAGACGAAGGTCGATGTACGGGTGCGTGATCTGGCATCAAGCGAATTGCTGGCGATGAAACTGCCGGAAGGGATCGAGTTCGGGCCGGTGAGTGTGGATTTGCACGCGGAGGGCGATCCAACGCAACCACTGACGCTGATGGCGGATGGCAAGCTCAGCATTCCTGATGTGCGGGCAGCGGGTGTGCTGGTGGACTCCATCACGACAACGCTAGAGGTCAAAAATGGCGTGGCGCGGGTGCAGGAGCTGAAGATTTCACGCGGTGTGAATGAAGTGACGGCGGAACTCGAAGCGAAGCTCACCGAGGATGTGATGAAATCGCCGTGGACGGCCAAGGTGAAGGCTAACCTTGCCGATGTGACGCAGTTGCTGATGGAACCGCCGCCGGTACGTGGTGTGATGGAGCTGAAGGTGGATGCGCAGGGCATCGGTGCCACGCCAACGCAGGTCGTGGCGCATGTGGATGGCACGGATTTGGGCTTTGAGAACTACAAACTGCCGCAACTCGGCGTGGATGTGAGCCTGGATGGCAAGGAGGCGAAGCTGAGTGTGCCCGCGCTGATGCTGGGAGCAGGAAATCGCGTGGAGGCATATGCCGCGATGACGATGGAAAATGCGATGCCGGTGACAGCGACGTGGAAGGTGCAGGTGGATGATCCCATGACCTTGATGGCGACCGTGGGGCTGCCGCCATTGGAAAAACCGGTGACGGCGAAGGTGCTGATGACGGGCAAGGCGGCCTTCAGCGCGAATGAGGTGATGAAACTCGATGCGGAGGTCGATTTGAGCGTGCAGGACGGGCGTTTCGGCGATGCGCCGCTGCCAGCAGTCGAAATGACAGTGAAGGCGGCGAAGGGTGAAGCTTTGCTCGAAACGTTTCGCATGCTCGTGGATGAGCAGAACCGCATTGAACTGACGGGCAAGGCGAAGCTGGAAGCGCCGTGGAGTTTTGACGCGGAGGGTGCGGTGACGCTGCCGGAACTGACTGCGCTGAACGCGATGCTGGAGGTATTTAAGGCACCGAAGATCGAAAGCGGGAGCGTGATGGCGAAACTGGATGTGCAGGGCGATGCGAGTCCATGGCGGGGTGAGGGACGCGTGGAAATACAGGCCGCGAAAGTGAAAGTTGTGGGCATGCCGGAAGCGGCGGATGTGAAGTTGCAGACGACGTTTGTCGGCACGACGGCGCAGATCGAAACACTGCAAGCGGTGCTGGGGCCGTGGAAGCTGCTGGCCAAGGGCAAGGTGACGGACAAAGAGGCGAACTTGAGCGAGTTGAGCTTTTGGCAAAAGGAGCGGCAACTGATGAGTGGGCATGCAGGTGTGCCGTTCGATATTTTGCAGCCGGACGTGGCCAATGGCGTGCCGCTGGAGGTGACTTTAACGGCGCAGAAACTGCCGATTCATGAAATCGCCACTGCAGCCGGCGTGAAGGATGTGCCGCCGGGAATTCTGAGCGTAGAGGTGAAAATCGATGGCAGACTGAATACGGCAGCAGGGATGGTGAAAGTGGATTTGCAGGACCTGCGGCTTCCCGGACTGACGAAGTCGTTTCAACCGGCCACGGTCGATTTGTTGATCACGCTGAAGGCGCACCGGCTGGAACTCGCTGGGAAAGTGGTGCAGGCACCGCTGCAACCGCTGACGCTGAAAGCGGAGGTGCCGGTGGTATTGGCGGATTTGGTGAAACAGCCGAAACGCGTCATGGATCTGCCACTAAAGGCCACACTCGACCTGCCGGAGAGCGATTTGAGCTTTGCGCGCGAGTTTGCACCGGAGATTGTGAAGTCAGCGGCGGCGAAGCTGCAACTGCACGCGACTCTGGGCGGCACCGTGCAGGCACCCCTGCTGGATTCTGTACTCAATGTGAATGCGAGTGTCATCGACTTCGTGAGCGCGGAGATGCCGAGCGTGCGTGATCTACGGGTGAAAATAAACACGCATGACCGCAAGGCAACGCTGGAAGACATCACGGTGACACTGGCAGGTGGTAAAATACACTTGAGCGGAATGATTGATGCTGCCAACACGCAGGACCCAAAGTTTGACGTGCAATTGGCCGCACGTGAGGCGCTGGTATTTCGCAATCCGACCTCAAGCGTGCGCGCGAACGCGGACATCATCTGCGTGGGCAGTTTGAAAGCGGCGCATGTGAGCGGCACCGTGGAGGCGGTGCGTGGACGCGTCTTCCAGGAAGTGGACCTGCTGCCAAATGTGACCGGCCTGATTCAGCAGGGCGAAAAACTGCCGCCGCCGCCGCCTTCGACCTCGAAGATCGATTCAAACCTAGAGCTGCCGCCGCTGCTGAAAGATTGGACATTTGATGTGAAAGTGAAGACGAAGGACCCGGTAGTGATCGCGGGGAATCTGATGAACGGTGCGATCTCTGCGGACATCGCACTGGGTGGCACGGGAGCTGCGCCGCGAGTGACGGGATTTGCCAATGTGGACCGCATGGTGTTAAAGCTGCCATTTAGCCTGTTGAAAATCACGAAGGGCGTGGTGACGATGGATCCTGACAATCCATTCACGCCCAAGCTGGATGTGCGCGGTGAATCCCGCGTGGGAAGCAATGATATCACGCTGTATGTGTATGGCGATATAGCGGATCCCAAGACACGCTTTACCAGCTCGCCACCGCTGTCGGAGGCGGACATCGTGACGCTGCTAGGTACCGGCTTGACACTGGGCGGTGACAATGCGGAGCTGGCGAGCGAAGCAATGGCGCGCGCGGCCTTCCTGTTCATCTCAGAAACATATCGGGACGCCTCCGCAAAAAGTCGCTGGGCCATTCATTCACTGAACGAGCTGATACTACCAAGGCGTTAGGAGCAGATGCGTCACATCAAAGAGGTCGAAGACATCGCACAAAACGCTCTGTTTGACTCCGCCACGCTCGATTCATGCTCGTGGTGGGTCACGGACCTCACCGACAGCGCGCGGCGTGAAC
>Ga0209284_10004063_pt1 | contig 16962 bp, 14 predicted proteins | sample FRY03_FD_187211 | JGI IMG/M metagenome (GOLD analysis project Ga0209284, IMG submission 187211) | Freshwater microbial communities from Lake Fryxell liftoff mats and glacier meltwater in Antarctica - FRY-03 (SPAdes) (version 2) | ecosystem: Environmental > Aquatic > Freshwater > Ice > Glacier... | reverse complement strand
TCAGTCTGCCGGAAGGTACTGAAATGTGTATTCCTGGTGATAACACCGAGATGACTGTTGAACTTATCCATCCAATCGCGATGGAAGAGGGCTTGCGTTTCGCCATCCGTGAGGGTGGCCGTACCGTTGGCGCCGGCCGCGTCACAAAGATCCTGAAGTAGGAGCAACGCTCATGGCACGTAACGGCAAGCGAATCGCTGTCACTCTGGAATGTCAGGTGTGTAAGCGACGCAACTACATCACAACAAAAAACAAGATCAACGATCGTGAGCGCATTGAACTCACGAAGTACTGCAAGTGGGAACGTGTGCATACTGCTCACAAGGAGACTCGCTGAGCGAGCACCGGGACGACACGTCGTCCCGAATGGTCGAGTTGGCGTCGGTGGTGGCTCACGTGGCTGCCACCGACGTAGCGCGTCCGGGCAGAAATCTTCGCCGGTTGCGTCGCCTTCGCGATAATGATGCAACAACGATTGTTACTGATGATCTTGTCGAACTTGTTTCCGAGGCTCGAGATGGTGACCACAGCGCGTTCGACGCGCTGGTTCGACGCACATGGCAAGGAACGTATGCGCTTGCGTTTCGGTTAACTGGCAATGATGACGATGCGAGCGAAGTATGCCAAGAGGCATATTTACGGGCCTACCGAGGGTTGCGCCGATTTCGTGGTGACGCGCGTTTCACGACATGGTTGTATCGAATCACCGCTAATTGCGCCTCGAATCAGTTAGGTCGGCGCTTCCGTCATCGTTACGACGAACTTATCGATGAGGACGCTCCTATCGATACGACTCCGGAAAACGATCCTGTGATTCGGGTCGAATCAACACAACTGCGAGAGCGGGTGCAGGCCGCTCTCGCCGCGCTGCCCCCGCGACTTCGTGCCGTGGTTGTTCTCCGAGATATTTACGATCTCTCTCACGAGACCATCGCTGCGGAGTTAGGGATTTCGGTATCGGCGGCCAAGGTCAGGCTCCATCGGGCCCGGCATCGATTGCGTGATGATGTGTTCCTGCGAGATGAAGTCGAAGGGGGGAGTGGTGTCGCTATCGAAACAAATGAACGGGCGGTGTGAACGAGTAGGCGATCATCTGCCCGCTTTTCTCGACGACCCCGCAGTCATTACTTCTTCTGATCAGCGTCATCTCGATGGCTGCCTGCGGTGTCAGGCGGACCTGGTTCGACTTCGTCGAATTGGTCGGGTTTTGGGCTCGATGCATACTCAGCCGGTCCCCTCCGACCTCGAAGTGCTTGGCGCCATCCTCGACGGGCTGGATTCGGCCGCCGAACGCAGAGTTCGTCATCGTGCCGCTGGCCTCCGGGCAGCCTCCATCGTGGGTTTGGCCGCAGCCACCGCTGCGGGGGTGGGCGGAGTCTTGGTGATCGCCACTCGTCGTCGTTCGGCCTAACCGTTCACAGCCGGGCGCGTTTTCCCGGTTCGCAATGGGAGGGGGAGGGGGCCTAGTCTCTTCCACTCGGGCCTTTAGGGGTCTGGCCGACCGCGTCGGCTGGTACCCTCACGGGCCCGGCAGTGCCCTAGGGCAGTAGCTCAATTGGTAGAGCACCGGTCTCCAAAACCGACGGTTGGGGGTTCAAGTCCCTTCTGCCCTGCTCACAAACAACAGCGCCAGATTGGCGTGAATCGTCGGAAGTGTCTCCATGGCTGTCAATCGTGAACAGAAACGAATGCTTCAAAAGCAGGGCGAACTCGGCCCTGATGGTGAACCCATTCGCACCCGTCGCAACCCACAGTCGCGCGCGAAAGAACGTACCAGTCCGGTCGAGTTCGCTCGCGAGGTGCGGTCTGAACTGCGCAAGGTTGCGTGGCCAACGCGTTCGGAGACCATCAATTACTCGATCATCACAATTATCACTCTCATCGTGTTCACCCTCATCATCTTCGGCATCGACTGGGTGTTCTCCGAAGCCGTCCTGAAACTGTTCAAAACATGACAATGCTTAACGATCCCGCTGATTCCACTCACTCTGACCTCATTGTTGATGAGGTGGTCGAGATCGATCTCGCCACCGACACCAACGGTGAGATCGAAATTGACCTTGTGGAAATTGATGTTCTCGTCACTGACGATGTCGATACCGATACTGAAGTGATCGATACTGAAGTGATCGATACTGAAGTGATCGATACTGACGAACTTCTCGAAGAGTCACGTCCGCTTCCGCAAAGTGCCTATGACCGTCCGGGTCGTTGGTACGTCGTGCACACGCAGTCGGGTTACGAAAAGAAGGTCAAGCAAAACCTTGAAGCTCGTACGACTTCCATGAACATGGAAGAAAGCATCCACGAGTGTGTCATTCCTATGGAAGATGTCGTCGAGTTCAAGAACGGCAAGAAGCAGGTTGTCCAGAAGAAAGTTTTCCCTGGCTACCTTCTCGTTCGTTGCGATCTCACCGACGATTCTTGGTATGTCATCCGTAACACTCCTGGCATCACCGGTTTTGTTGGTCAGGGCGCAACTCCTTCAGCGTTGCCCCGGCGCGATGTTGAGAATTTCCTCAGCGTGAAAGACGATTCCGATGAGGTCGCAACAAAGCGCGGCAAGCCCCGTCTCGAATACGAAGAAGGCGAAACTGTGCGGGTCAAAGAAGGCCCGTTCGCCGATTTCTCTGGTGAGATCGTTGAGATCAACGAAGACCAACTTAAGGTCAAGGTGCTCGTCAACATCTTCGGCCGAGAGACCCCGGTCGAACTCGAGTTCTCGCAGGTTGCGAAGCTCTAAATCCCTAGTTCCGGCCCTAGTACACGGGCCGGTTTGTCAGCGGCGGCACTCAGCCGCCACACTTTCCTGCTGCGCAATTGATTGCGCACCGATCGAAGAAGCGAGTTAGTCACATGGCCAAAAAGAAGGTTTCGGCCGTCGTCAAGATCCAGATCCCTGCTGGTGGCGCCAACCCGGCACCCCCCGTCGGTACCGCTCTCGGACCGCACGGCGTCGCGATCATGGACTTCTGCAAGGAATACAACGCGAAGACCGAGGCCCAAAAGGGCACGATCATTCCTGTTGAGATCACCATCTTTGAAGATCGTTCGTTCACGTTCGTTCTCAAGACCCCGCCGACTTCGGTGCTCATCAAGCAGTACGCCGGTGTTCCCAAGGCTGCGCAAAATCCGTCAAAGGAAATTGCTGGCTCCATCACCGACGCACAGGTCACCGAAATCGCGCAAATCAAAATGCCCGATCTGAACGCCAACGATCTTGAGGCTGCTCGCCTTCAGGTTGCTGGCACCGCCCGTTCAATGGGCATCGAAGTTCGCTGATTCGCAGTACCGCAACACACCTCGACCGGTACGACCTCGACCGGCGGGTTTCCATCGCTTCGCTCGCCTGAGCGTCGCCCGATTCTGAGGGAGCCGAAATGGCACAGCACGGTAAGAAGTACAAAGCAGCATCAAAGACCTACGACAAAGCCGAGCAGTTTGGATCTGTCGAAGCCATTACCTTGGTGAAGTCAATGGCATCAGCAAAGTTTGACGAAACCGTTGAACTTGTGGCCCGCCTTGGTGTTGATCCTCGTAAGGCCGATCAAATGATTCGCGCCACCGTCGCGTTGCCCTCGGGCACCGGCACCGACGTGCGTATCGCAGTGTTCGCATCAGGTGAAGCCGCTCAGGCTGCCCGCGATGCAGGCGCCGAATTTGTTGGTGCTGAAGACCTCCTCGCCGAGGTTGAAGGCGGAATGATGAATTTCGATCTCGTCATCGCTACCCCCGATCTCATGCCTCAGGTTGGCAAGCTCGGCCGTCAGCTCGGCCCTCGTGGTCTTATGCCCAACCCCAAGACCGGCACGGTTACCCCCGATGTTGGAAAGGCAGTTGCCGACTTCAAGGGCGGCAAGGTTGAATACCGCACCGATCGTCAGGGCAATGTGCATGTGCCCATCGGCAAGGTCTCGTTCGAAGCCCCCGCGCTTCTTGCCAACCTTCGTGCCGTTCTCGAAGAACTTGATAAGGCCAAGCCTGCTTCGGCAAAGGGTCGCTATTTCAAGAAGGTCGCCATCTCCTCCACCATGGGTCCGGGCGTCAAGCTCGATCCGCACCGCATGTTGGTTGTCGACGAGGCCTAAATCTCTACTGGCGTCGTTCGCTAAGCCAGCGCTACAGTTCGCAATCCGCTGCAGCAGTTCCGCAGCACCAATCGAATCCGCTCGCCGCAGATATCCGGTGCCCTTCGGGGTGTAACAGGTCCTCCGGGATCCACCTGACGAGGTGAACCTCCGATCCACGGGGCGTTCTCGCGTTAAGCGGCGGACGCCCCGTCGTGTTTTTTCTTCGGAAATCACCGACGTGGCAACCCGGGAGCTTTTGCTCCCAGCCCAGCGGTGAGCCAGTGCCACCAGCACTGAGTCACCGGAAGAGAAACACCAGATGAGAGGAGGTGTGATGGATAACCCAAGACCGGAAAAGGTGGCAGTTGTTGCCGAGGTGCGCAAGCGCTTCGACGAGAGCGATGCCGTCCTTCTGACCGAATACCGTGGCATTACTGTCGGCGAATTTGCTGCACTGCGTGCTTCGCTTCGTCAGGCAGGCGGCGAATTCAAGGTCTACAAGAACACGCTTGTTCGTTTCGCAACGAATTCGCTTGGACTCGACCTTGATGAGCACCTGACCGGACCGACGGCCATCGCCTTCGTTCCGACCGGCGGTGGCGGCGATCCCGTTGCTGTCGCAAAGGCCCTTCGTGAATTTGCAAAGGGCAATCCCAACCTGGTGGTGAAGGGCGGTGTCCTCGGTGAGAAGCTTCTTTCTGCCGCTGATGCCATGGCTCTGGCCGAGGTCGCTCCTCGCGAAGAATTGCTTGCCCAGTTGGCTGGCCTCATTGCTGCACCCATGGTGCAGTTCGCAGGTTTGCTGCAAGCACTTCCCCGCGGTTTCGCCTACGGCCTTGCTGCTCTTATCGAAAAGCAGGGTGGCGTACCTGAGGTCGCAGAGACCCCAGATACCGAACCTGCCATTGAAGAAGAGGCCCCTGTCGCCGAGACCGATGCTGAGGCAACCGCCGACGCACCGGCCGATGACACCACTGAATTATCCGAAGTTGCGGCCGAGCCCGCAGCTGAAACCCCAGACGATGCCCCGGCTGATGCCGAGGGTGAAACCCAGGAGAGCTGAACATGGCTACCAAGGAAGAAATCCTCGATGCGATCGCCGGTATGTCGGTCCTCGAGCTTAGTGAACTACTGAAGGACTTCGAAGAGAAGTTCGGCGTTTCTGCCGCAGCACCAGTTGCTGTTGCTGCCGCTCCAGTTGCCGGTGGTGGCGAAGCCGCTGCCGAAAAGGACGAATTCAACGTCGTTCTCACCAGCGTTGGCGACAAGAAGATCCAGGTCATCAAGGAGGTGCGCTCGCTCACTAATCTTGGTCTCAAGGAGGCAAAGGACTTGGTGGACGGTGCTCCCCAGACCGTTCTTGAGAATGCCAGCAAGGAAGACGCAGAGAGGGCAAAGGCCGCCCTTGAGGCTGCCGGCGCTTCTGTTGAACTGAAGTAATTCGGTTCACATCTCGCTGTCAGATGATTTCTGGCCCGCCCTTCGGGGCGGGCCAGCTTTCATTTTGGGGCTGGTCGAATTGGCAAATGCTTGACCCATGGGGGCCGGGGGTCTAGGTTTTCGCCCAATTCAACCGGGGTAGAAATGGATGATCCCCCGCATGAGCGCCTGAATCTGCCGGAATGGCCGAGATTCCAGGGTTGCTCTTCTACGCGCATTCCCCCTAGGATCGTCAGTCCGCTCTGCTTCATCCCTCACAGCGCTAAATCCTCTTCGATGGTTTCGCCAGTTTGGGATGTGTGACCACTCTGGTCCTTGCAGCGTGTCATGTCCTTCCGACCGAGGAGTCGTCCTTGTCTGCTCGTCCGTCCGTCCGTGATCGTTACTCGTTCGCGAATCTCGGCGAAGTCCTTGAGTTGCCCGATCTGATCGCCGTTCAGCGCGCATCATTCGAGTGGTTCCTTCATCAGGGTCTTGCCGAAACATTTCGTGACATCAGTCCGATCAAAGACTTCACCGAGACCCTTCAACTCGAACTCGAGTTTGATCCCGAAGATGAAGATCTTCGTCCGCCACCCAAGTTCACGGTGGAGGAGTGCAAAGAGAAGGACATGACCTTCTCTGCACCCATCTTCGTGCGGGCGCGTTTCATGAACGCGGCAACGGGTGAAATTAAAGAACAAACAGTCTTCATGGGCGACTTCCCGATGATGACCGACAAGGGAACGTTTGTTATCAACGGCACCGAGCGCGTTGTTGTTTCGCAGCTCGTCCGCTCACCTGGTGTCATCTTCCAACCAGGTGAACGTTTCCGCCTTCGTAACTTGCAAAAGCATCAGCTCGTTACCGGCACTATTCATCCCTACCGTGGTGAGTGGATCGAATTCGACGTTGAACAAAAGCCGGGCAAGGATGTCACCGCTGGCGCACGCGTTGCTCGCAAGCGTCGTCTTAGCCTTTTTGTTCTTCTTCGTGCACTTGGTTACGACGAAGAGAACTACCCGGGCTTCCTCGATCGTTTCGTTCGTCACTTCGACTTCCTCGAGGGTCAGTGGGAAAAGGACCGCGAACTAGCGCCTACCCAAGACGAAGCACTTGTCGAGATCTACAAGCGTGCGCGTCCAGGCGAACCGCCGTCAGTCGAATCGGCAAGGGCCTATTTCAAGAACGCATTCTTTGAGAACCGTCGTTACGACCTTTCACGTGTTGGTCGTTACAAGCTCAACCGCAAGCTTGGTCCGGAACTCGACAAGATCGAGAAGTTGTTCAACATCAAAATTGAACGCCCCGAACTTGATCAGCCGGTTCTTACGCAGTCGGAAGTACTTGCTTCCACTACCTACCTACTGAACCTCGTGAACGCCGAGCCGGGTTACCGACTCGACGATCAGGATCACTTTGCAAACCGTCGTATTCGTTCGGTTGGCGAACTCATCCAGAACCAGGTTCGTATTGGTCTTTCACGTATGGAACGCGTTGTGCGAGAGCGCATGACCACCCAAGACGTCGAAGCTATTACGCCCCAAACTCTTATCAATATCCGTCCCGTGGTTGCAGCCATCAAGGAGTTCTTCGGAACTTCGCAGTTGTCGCAGTTCATGGATCAGGTGAACCCACTTTCAGGTCTTACTCACCGTCGTCGTCTTTCGGCGCTCGGCCCTGGTGGTCTGTCACGTGAGCGCGCTGGCTTCGAAGTCCGCGACGTCCACTTTTCCCATTACGGCCGCATGTGCCCCATCGAAACTCCTGAAGGTCCGAACATCGGCCTTATCGGTGCACTGGCAACCTACGCACGCGTCAACGCGTTTGGTTTCATCGAGTCGCCGTACCGCAAGGTCATCGACGGTCGCGTCACCGACGAGATCGTGTATCTCGCGGCCGATGAGGAAGAGGAATACGTCGTCGCCCAGGCGAACGCTCCGCTGAATCCCGATGGCAGCTTCAAAGCCGACCGCGTGCTCGTGCGTCGTTCGCCGCAATCGGCAACGCTTGGCGAACTCAAGCTCATGCTTGAACGCGATGTTTTCTTCGGGGCAACCACTGAGATTTCGAACGTGTCGCCTACCGAGGTCCAACTCATGGACGTTTCGCCGAAGCAAATTGTTTCGGTGGCAACCGCGCTCATTCCGTTCCTCGAACACGACGATGCAAATCGCGCACTCATGGGTGCCAACATGCAGCGTCAGGCAGTTCCTTTGCTTCGCTCCGAAGCCCCGTACATCGGTACTGGCATCGAGTCACGTGCGGCTCGCGATGCAGCCGACATGATCATGGCTGAAGACGACGGCACCATTGTCGAGGTCGACGGCAACGTGATCGAAGTGCAGTACAAAAACAAGGGGCGGACTGTCTACCGACTGCTCAAGTTCGAGCGTTCGAATCAGGACACTTGCATTAACCAAAAGCCAATCGTTGTCCAAGGTCAGGCCGTCAAGAAGGGCGACATCCTCGCTCACGGTCCGTCCACCGACAACGGTGAACTTGCCCTCGGAAAGAACCTTGTCGTGGCGTTCATGCCATGGGAAGGCTACAACTTCGAGGACGCCATCATTTTGTCCGAGCGTCTTGTGAAGGACGATGTACTTACGTCGATTCACATCAAGGAACACGAAATCGACGCTCGTGACACCAAGCTTGGTCCGGAAGAAATCACTCGTGATATTCCGAACCTCTCCGATGAAATCCTTGCCGACCTCGACGAGCGCGGGATTATCCGCGTTGGTGCCGAGGTTTCTGCCGGTGATGTTCTTGTGGGCAAGGTCACTCCGAAGGGTGAAACCGAACTCACTCCCGAAGAGCGTCTCCTCCGAGCCATCTTCGGTGAGAAAGCACGCGAAGTTCGCGACACCTCGCTCAAGGTTCCTCACGGCGAAAAGGGCAAAGTCATCGACGTCAAGGTGTTCAGCCGCGACGATGGCCAAGAACTTCCTCCTGGCGTTAACCAACTTGTTCGTGTGTATGTGGCGCAGAAGCGCAAGATCAGTGTGGGCGACAAGCTCGCTGGTCGTCACGGCAACAAGGGTGTTATCTCCAAGATCCTCCCAATCGAAGATATGCCGTTCATGCTCGATGGAACGCCTGTCGACATCATCCTTAATCCGCTCGGCGTTCCTTCTCGGATGAACGTCGGTCAGGTTCTTGAAGCGCATCTCGGTTATGCGGCGCGCTTTGGTTGGACCATCGGTGGCGAATCGGTTGGCGAAGCGCCAATTCGAGGCACCGAAACGAAGACTCGTCCGGTCACGCCTCCGGCAACTCTTATTGCGACACCAGTGTTCGACGGTGCGCATTGGGACGAAGAGGAAGCAGCCGGCAAGCACCCCACTATTCAGAATATCTTCCGCAATTTGGAGCCCGAGGCCACCGATCCTCGCTACGGCGACAACGGCCGTCTTATCCAAGACGACGGCAAGATGGTGTTGTTCAACGGACGCACTGGTGCGCCGTACGACAACCCAATCACCGTCGGCATTGTGTACATCCTGAAACTGGCTCATTTGGTTGACGACAAGATTCACGCTCGTTCAACTGGTCCGTACTCCATGATCACCCAGCAACCGCTTGGTGGTAAGGCGCAGTTCGGTGGCCAGCGATTTGGTGAAATGGAAGTGTGGGCACTCGAGGCGTATGGCGCTGCTTACTGCTTGCAGGAACTTCTCACCATTAAGTCCGATGACGTTCTTGGTCGCGTGAAGGTCTACGAAGCCATCGTCAAGGGCGAGAACATCCCCGAGCCCGGCATTCCCGAGAGCTTCAAGGTTCTCATCAAAGAAATGCAAGCACTCTGTCTCAACGTCGAGGTGCTCAACACCTCTGGCGCCGAGATCGAAATGCGCGAACTCGATGAAGACATTTTCCGTACCGCCGAAGAACTTGGTATCGATCTTTCACGCCCGGAACGCGGTAGCGATGAAGAAGATGCCCGTCGTCAGGCTGAGAGGGGCTGAGGAAATGGCAATGCTCGACGTCAACACCTTTGATCAACTTCGAATCGGTTTGGCCACTGCGGATTCCATCCGTACCTGGTCGAATGGTGAAGTAAAGAAGCCGGAGACAATCAACTACCGCACGCTCAAGCCCGAAAAAGATGGCTTGTTCTGCGAGAAGATCTTCGGTCCACAAAAGGACTGGGAGTGCTACTGCGGCAAGTACAAGCGCGTTCGCTTCAAGGGAATCATCTGTGAGCGCTGCGGCGTTGAGGTGACTCGCTCGAAGGTTCGTCGCGAACGTATGGGCCACATCGAACTCGCTGCTCCAGTCGTTCATATTTGGTATCTCCGCGGCACGCGTTCATGGCTCGCGTATCTTCTCATGGGCACGGAAGCTCGCGAGGAGATCAAGGCCAAGCAGCTCGAAAAGGTCATCTACTTCGCGGCAAACATGGTGACGTGGGTCAATGACGAGCGTCGCCACACTGACCTCAAAGCGCTTGAAGACGACATGCTCGCCGACAAGGACCTCATTGAAAAGGACCTTCGTCTCGAACTTGATAAGCGCCATAAGGACCTCGAAGACGAGGTCAAGGGTCTTGAAAAAGAGGGCGCAAAAGACGCCGACATCAAGGCTCGTCAGCGTGCTGCCGATAAGGACCTCCAGTCCATTCGGGAGCGCTACGACATGGAGCGCGACCTTGTTGAGCGTGCGTTCGACGAGTTCAAGTCGCTCTTTGCTCGCAAGATCATTGAAGACGAAATGCTCTGGCGTGAACTCGAAGATCGCTACGGCGAGTACTTCGAAGGCGGCATGGGCGCCGAAGCAATCGCAAAGATGGTCACCCGCATCGATCTTGATGCCGATGAAATCCGTTTGCGTGAGCAAGTCGACCCAGCCGAGGGCCAGAAGCCTCTTTCGGCGCAGCGCAAGCAGAAGGCCATCAAGCGCCTGAAGATTGTCACTGCGTTTAACCGTCGTGACGAAAACGGACGTCGTATCAACGATCCACGCGCCATGATCCTCGATGTTGTGCCGGTGATTCCGCCGGAACTTCGTCCCATGGTGCAGCTCGATGGTGGACGTTTTGCTACCTCCGACCTCAACGACCTTTACCGTCGCGTCATCAACCGCAACAACCGTTTGAAGCGTCTGCTCGATCTTGGTGCTCCCGAGATCATCGTGAACAACGAAAAGCGCATGCTTCAAGAAGCGGTCGATGCGTTGTTCGACAATGGCCGTCGTGGTCGTCCAGTAACTGGCCCGGGTAACCGTCCGCTCAAGTCACTATCGGACATGCTCAAGGGCAAGCAGGGTCGTTTCCGCCAGAACCTTCTTGGTAAGCGCGTCGACTACTCCGGTCGTTCAGTCATCGTTGCTGGTCCCACACTGAAGTTGCATCAGTGCGGTCTTCCCAAGCTCATGGCGCTCGAACTGTTTAAGCCGTTCGTCATGAAGAAGCTTGTCGACGCCGAACTTGCACAAAACATCAAGTCGGCCAAGCGCATGGTGGAACGTCGCCGCCCACAGGTGTGGGACGTTCTCGAAGATGTCATCAAGGAACACCCGGTTCTGTTGAACCGTGCTCCTACATTGCATCGTCTTGGTATCCAGGCGTTCGAGCCAGTGCTCATCGAAGGCAAGGCCATTCAAATTCACCCGCTCGTTTGCGCAGCGTTCAACGCTGACTTCGACGGCGATCAGATGGCTGTCCATCTTCCTTTGTCAGCTGAAGCGCAAGCCGAGGCTCGCGTGCTCATGCTGTCGGCGAACAACATTCTTTCGCCGTCCGATGGTCGTCCGCTTGTTACACCAACACAGGACATGATCATTGGTGCCTATTACCTCACTGAAGAGGTTGCTGGTGGCAAGGGTGAAGGTCGCGCCTTCCGTGCGCTCGACGAAGTTGAGCGTGCCTACGAAGCTGGCGACATCGATCTGCATTCGCTTATCGAATACCGCCATCCCGAGCACATCATCGGTGAACTCGATGGTCGCCCGCAGTATCGACGCACCACCGCTGGCCGCGTTTTCTTCAGCACGACACTTCCTAAGGGATTCGAGTTCCGGAATGCGCGTATCGACAAAAAGGTGATGGGTCGCATCGTCGACGACCTTGCTCGTAACTACGACAAGGCCGATGTTGCCTCCAGCCTCGACCGCATCAAGGACCTTTGCTATCGCTTCGCGACACGCTCAGGTCTCACCATCTCGATCGACGACGTCAAGACGCCTGCGGTCAAGAAGGAAATCCTTGATCGTCATGAGAAGGAAGCCGAAAAGGTCGAGGCTCAGTTCCGTCGCGGCATCATCACCGATGGTGAACGTCGTCAGAAAGAAGTAGAGATCTGGACCACAGCAACCGACGAGGTTCGTGTTGCCATGGAAGCAAACTTGAAAGCAGAGAAGTTCAACCCAATCGAAATGATGGTGGGTTCGGGTGCTCGAGGAAACATGATGCAGGTTCGTCAGATCGCAGGTATGCGCGGTCTTGTGGCCAACCCTCGAGGCGACATGATTCCTCGTCCGATCAAATCGAATTTCCGTGAAGGCCTCACGATGCTCGAGTACTTCATTTCCACTCCAGGTGCACGTAAGGGTCTGGTCGATACCGCTCTTCGTACTGCCGACTCTGGTTACCTCACTCGTCGACTTGTCGACGTTGCGCAGGAACTCATCATTAATGATGAAGATCCCTTTGCATCAGGTGGTCCGGTTCGTGGCATTTGGATCGAAGACATCGAAGCCGATCGTCCCGGTAAGCGTTCATGGCTCGAGGTTCGTCTTTACAGTCGCACAATCGCCGATGATGTCACGTTGACCAACGGCACTGTTATCGAGCACGGCACCGTGCTTGGCGACGATGAAGTTGCTGCCCTTCGTGACGATCCCAAGGTCAACCGTGTTCGTGTGTTGTCACCGCTTACCGACGATTCTGATCTCGGTGTTTCGGCAGCCTCGTACGGTTTGTCGCTTGCCACTGGCAAGTTGATCGAAGTTGGCGAAGCCGTCGGTGTTATCGCTGCACAGTCGATCGGCGAGCCTGGCACGCAGCTCACCATGCGTACCTTTCACACCGGCGGCGTTGTCGGCACCGACCTCGCCGGCGGTCTGCCTCGCGTTGTCGAATTGTTCGAAGCTCGCAGCCCGAAGGGTAAAGCGACGCTTGCGCACATCAGCGGTGTGGTTCGTATTGCTGAAGACGAAGGCAAGGGACGCGTTATTACCGTTGTCGCCGATGACGGTACTGAAGAGTCCTGCATCGTTCCGAGTATGTCCCGACTCGAAGTCACCGATGGCCAAGAGATCACTGCTGGCGATCCAATCGTCGATGGTCCTCGCGATCCGAAAGAACTTCTCGAGATCAAAGGTGTGCAAGAGACACAGCAATATCTCGTCACTGAAGTTCAGAAGGTCTACCGCGATCAAGGTGTGCCTATCCACGATAAGCACGTCGAACTCATTGTGCGTCAGATGACCCGCAAGATCACCGTGCAAGAAGCGGGCGATTCCGACTTCCTTCCCGGTGAGCGCGTCGACTCCAAGGTGTACCGCGATGCCAGCCGTGCACTTGTGATGGAAGGTAAGACTCCTGCAGTGGGTCGTCCGGAAATCATGGGTATCACCAAGGCATCGCTGGCCACCGATTCGTGGCTGTCAGCAGCCTCGTTCCAGGAGACCACTCGTGTACTCACCGAAGCCGCCATCGAGTCCCGTTCGGATTCGCTGCTTGGCCTCAAGGAAAACATCATCATTGGCAAGTTGATCCCGGCTGGTACTGGCATTGCCAAGTACCGCGATATCACCACGTCGGCACCGGACTACCAGCCCATGGAATTTTGGTCTTCAGGTGAAGATGGCGACGAGGGTGACCTCGCTGGCCTTCTTGCCGAGCGCATGGCTGGCGAGACCCCCGCCGCCGAGGTTGTTGTCGAAGCAGTCCTTGAGACCGCGGCGGTTCCGACCATCAGCGATGAGGAACTCGACGCCATGGCCGCTCTGGCCGACGCCGCGGCAGCTGCCGCCGAAGCCGCAGATTTTGTGGCCGGAGCAGGCGATCTTGCCGAAATGGGCGAAGAGATTTCCGACGCCCAGATCATTGATTTACCTCTCGCCCAAGGCGAGGCTTAATTCATTGGGTTTTGGGGGTTTGCCCGAATCGGGCTCACCCCCTAACCTTGCCCTTCTCTTCGGGGAGCCCCCGAGCATCGAACGCAAGAAAGGTACGTTGTGCCCACCATTCAGCAGTTGGTCCGCAAGGGCCGCCAGTCGAAGCCTGCAAAGGGCAAGACCCCGGCTCTTAAGGGCGCCCCTCAGCGACGTGGTGTGTGCACGCGCGTTTACACCACTACCCCTAAGAAGCCGAACTCCGCACTCCGCAAGGTTGCTCGTGTTCGTCTTTCATCGGGTATGGAAGTCACCGCTTATATCCCCGGCGAAGGTCACAACCTTCAGGAACACTCCATCGTCCTTGTGCGCGGTGGTCGTGTGAAGGATCTTCCCGGCGTTCGTTACAAGATCATTCGTGGCACTCTCGATACTTCGGGTGTTCGCGATCGCAAACAGGCCCGTAGTCGTTACGGCACCAAGAAAGAGAGCTGACGTGCCCCGTAAGGGTCCCGCACCCCGCCGAGAACTGATGCCAGATCCGATCTATCGATCGGTTGTCGTCACCCAAGTTGTTAACAAGGTGCTCCAACGCGGTAAGCGTTCGACCGCCGAGCGCATTGTGTATGAAGCGCTCACCATGATCGAAGAGAAGACCGGCACTGAGCCGCTCTCCACCCTCAAAAAGGCGGTCGAGAACGTCAAGCCGCAACTCGAGGTTCGTAGTCGCCGCGTTGGTGGTGCTACCTACCAGGTTCCTGTCGAGGTTCGTCCTCGCCGTTCCAACACTCTCGCCATTCGTTGGATCGTTGGGTATTCCCGTCAGCGTCGCGAGCGCACGATGGCCGAGCGTCTTGCCAACGAACTGATGGATGCCGCTAACGGTGTTGGTGCATCAATCAAGCGTCGTGAAGATCTTTACAAGATGGCCGAATCCAACAAGGCGTTCGCTCACTACCGCTGGTAGCCGTCACGTTGGTATGCGCCGACGCCCCGCCATTGAGCGGGGCGCCGTCGCGAGAGAAGTACTGAACAACTGCAGTACCGAAGTTCATCCCCCCGAACCGCTCCTTTACAACTTCCCTGACACCGAGTCACATGACAGGAACTGACGATGGCAACTCGCCCGCATCCTCTTGATAGAACCCGCAACATCGGCATCATGGCCCACATTGATGCGGGCAAGACCACCACGACAGAACGCATCCTCTATTACACCGGCAAGAACTACAAGATGGGTGAAGTTCATGAGGGTGGCGCAACTATGGACTGGATGGTCCAGGAGCAAGAGCGTGGAATCACCATCACCTCTGCTGCGACCACGTGTTTTTGGGATGACCACCGAATCAACATCATCGATACCCCTGGTCACGTCGACTTCACTGTCGAGGTAGAGCGTTCACTTCGCGTTCTTGATGGTGCTGTTGCGGTATTCGACGGTGTTGCTGGTGTCGAGCCACAAACCGAAACGGTGTGGCGTCAGGCCAACAAATACAACGTTCCTCGTATTTGTTTCGTCAACAAGATGGATCGTCTTGGTGCGAACTTCTACGACGCGCTTGCCTCGATCAAGGACCGTCTCGATGCCAACACTGCGGTGTTGCAACTTCCCATTGGTTACGAAGGTGATTACGTCGGCGTTGTCGACCTCGTCATCATGAAGGCTCTTGTTTGGCAGAACGAAGAACTTGGCGCCAACTGGGATGTTGTCGATATTCCTGCCGACCTTGTCGAAAAGGCCGAAGAATTCCGCGCTGAACTTCTTGAAACCGTTGCGACCGCCGATGAATTCATCATGGAGAAGTTTCTCGGTGAAGAAGAGATCAGCGTCGACGAACTTCGTGCGGGAATTCGTCGGGCAACGATCGCAGGCGAAATCGTTCCCGTTCTTAACGGCACTGCGTTTAAGAACAAGGGTGTTCAGCCGCTTCTTGATGCCATCGTTTGGTACCTCCCATCGCCGGTCGATCTTCCTCCAGTCACCGGAACAAACATCAAGGGCGACACCGATCTCACTCGTGAGCCTTCAGACACTGCGCCATTCTCTGCGCTGGCATTCAAGATCATGACCGACCCGCATGTCGGCAAACTCATTTACTTCCGTGTCTACAGTGGTCAACTCGAAAAGGGTGGACAGGTCACCAACGCCCGTACAACTTCGAAAGAGCGCATCGGTCGTCTCCTCGAAATGCACGCCAACGATCGTCAAGATCTCGATGTTGTTTTCACTGGCGACATCGTTGCTGGCATTGGTTTCAAGAACACCAAGACCGGCGACACGCTTTGCGATACCGCCAACCAGATCGTGTTGGAAGAACTTATTTTCCCCGAGCCCGTTATCCATGTTGCGGTTGAGCCCAGGACCAAGGCCGATCAAGACAAAATGGCCAAGGCACTTTATTCGCTGGCCGAAGAAGACCCAACTTTCCAGGTTCGTACCGACGAAGACACCGGCCAGACCGTGATTTCCGGTATGGGCGAACTCCACCTTGAGGTTCTCGTCGACCGTATGCTTCGTGAGTTCCGCGTGGATGCAACTGTTGGTAAGCCACAGGTTGCCTATCGCGAAACCATCACCAAGACCGTCGAAAACTCTACCTACACCCACCGTAAGCAGACTGGTGGTTCGGGTCAGTACGCCGAAGTGACCATCACCCTCGAGAACACTGGTCCCGGTGGCGGTTACGAATTCGTCGACAAAATCAGTGGTGGCCGTATTCCCAAGGAATACATTCCGTCAGTCGATCACGGTATCCGACAGGCCATGGTCGCTGGCGTGCTCGCCGGTTATCCCACGGTGGACATCCGGGCGATCCTTACCGATGGCAAGTACCACGATGTTGACTCCTCAGAAATGGCGTTCAAGATCGCGGGCACCATGGCCTACAAAGAAACCGCCCGAAAGGCCAAGCCTTGCCTGCTCGAACCCATCATGAACGTCGAGGTTTCCACCCCCGACGACTATATGGGCGACGTCATGGGCGATCTCTCCAGCCGTCGCGGCAAGCTCGGGGGCATGGAGCAGAAGGGCAACTCGCAGATCATTCGTGCGCAAATTCCCCTTTCGGAGATGTTCGGTTACGCTACTGATCTCCGTTCACGCACCCAGGGTCGGGCCACCTACACCATGCAGTTCGACTCCTATCAGCAAATGCCGTCGAACGTTCAGGAAGAAATCGTCACCCGCGTTCGCGGCGAATAATTTTGACCACCAACTTTCTTTTCCGAAGTACTGCACCTTTCCAACTCATATCAATCGCCGTAGGGCAAATAGAAACAGGAGAATTCAATGGCACGCGAGAAGTTTGAGCGGACCAAGCCCCATGCGAATGTGGGCACGATGGGTCATATTGATCATGGTAAGACGACGTTGACTGCGGCGATTACGAAGGTGTTGGCCGATGCGGATCCGAAG
>Ga0209284_10004059_pt1 | contig 16981 bp, 11 predicted proteins | sample FRY03_FD_187211 | JGI IMG/M metagenome (GOLD analysis project Ga0209284, IMG submission 187211) | Freshwater microbial communities from Lake Fryxell liftoff mats and glacier meltwater in Antarctica - FRY-03 (SPAdes) (version 2) | ecosystem: Environmental > Aquatic > Freshwater > Ice > Glacier... | reverse complement strand
ACCCTCTGCTTCATGGACTTCATGGGCGCATCCACACAACTCGCAGCATTGATCAAGCGCGAACTTCCCAGCCTTGTGGCCGTACGGCGCGATCTACATGCCAATCCAGAAATTGGACTGTGCGAAACGCGAACCTCGCAGACCATTCAGGATGAACTGACATCGCTGGGAATTCAGTTTGAAGCTGGCCTCGGCGGCGGAACTGGCGTGCTTGCTCACTTGCCCGGTGCGGGCGACAACACCGTGGGACTGCGCGCAGATATCGATGCGCTGCCGATCACAGAAGCGACTGGGCTTTCATATGCATCCACACGACCAGGTGTCATGCACGCATGCGGACACGATGGACACACCACAATCCTGTTGGGAGTTGCCAGAGTGCTTGCAGAGTTGGCGAAAACTGAGCGACTGCCGCGTCCGGTCACACTGCTCTTTCAACCTGCCGAGGAAAATCTTGGCGGCGCAACGCACATGATTCGCGATGGATGCCTGACTGGACGAATCGGCTCGCCGATCAAGGAAATCTATGGATTGCACGGCTGGCCGTGGCTTCCCGTCGGCACCGTCGGCGTTCGAAATGGAGCCGCGCTCGCAGCGACAGATTATTTTTCGATCTCCGTGCACGGTCGAGGTGCGCACGCCGCGTGCCCGCATTTATCCAATGATCCAATCGTTGCCGTCGCGGGAGTGATCAATGCGCTGCAGACCGTGGTGAGCCGCAACACAGATCCAATCGATGCAGTGGTCCTGTCTATCTGCGTCGTCCATGCTGGTCATGCGTTCAATGTGATCCCGCAGGAATGCAAGATCGAAGGAACGATTCGAACTCTTGATTGCACCGTGCGGGCGCACACAATCAAACGCATCGAAGAGATCGCGCAACACGGCGCGTCAATGCACGGCTGCACTGTGACAACAGAAATTGTGTCGGGCTGCCCTGCGACAATCAATCATCCCACGGCGACGGATTTCGTTCGCCATGCTGCCACTCAAATGGTCGGCACACAACTCGTCGAACTGGCCGCTCCCTTCATGGGCGGCGAAGATTTCGCTTACTACGGGCAGCACATTCCAGCGAGTTTTTTCATGCTGGGGCTCCAGGATCCCAATCGACCAACCATGCCAGGGCTACATCACCCCGGATTTGACTTCAACGATGATGCGATTGCAATAGGAATTGAGGCGATGTGCAGAATTGCGCTCAAAACATGAGACATCATTTGGAAAACGGCATTCCTGTGCTCTATTGTCAATGGAATTCACTCCACCAAGATCTCCCCAAAATATGCTCCAACTCTTGCGCATCTCCATCACCGTCTCTGCCCTCGCTCTGACCGCTTCCTGGACGCTCGACGCATCGGCTCAAGTTGCGCCCGTCGATCCCGCACCAGCTGCGGTGCGCGAAGTTGTTCGAGTCGAATCACCCGTGACGCGTGCGCAAGATCAGACCGCGATCCCACGCCATCTGCGTGAATCGGTCAGCGCACTCGTGATCGATGAGACGAAATGGAAGGCACTGCGCGGAAATCTCGATCTGCTCATCGACGATGTGCCGCTTGGACCAAACACCAATCGTTCGATGATCTTGCACCGCGTCGATCCATTTGAGAATCAACCGAAAATTGTTGGCGCTGCGATGGGCCGCGATGGCGTGATTGTTGAAACGGCAATCGCCGTGCCCGCGCTCGACTGCTATGTCGGCTCGCTACTCGACGAGCCCCAGTCGCGCGTGCTGCTCTCCCGCGGCGATGGATTCACCGCCGGTTATGTCCAGCACGGCGGCAAGACATGGGTGATCTCAAGCGGACGAATTGGAATCGGTGGACCCATCGTTTCATATGCGATGGATGAAGTTCCGCCGGGCACATTTACGCCGCAACCTTGGAGCTGCGAAGCTTTACTGCCGCCCAATGGTGGCGGAGTCGGTGGAGCAGACGGAGGAATCGCCAGCACTCAACCTTGCAGACAATCGCGCATCGCCGTCGACACGGATGTCGAGTTCTTGGCTTTGTTCGGCAATAATGCGGCGAGCGCAGCCGGCTATGTCGGAACACTTTTCGCAGGTTTGGCAGATATTTATTCGCGCGATGTCAACTTGCGCCCTGGCATGTGCTACTTGCGACTGTGGACTGCCAGCGATGATCCATGGACCGCGACAACAACTACCAATCAACTCTATGAATTTCGAGATGCGTGGTCTTTGATTCCCCCATTCGAAGCGCGTGACTCAGCGGCTTTTCTATCTGGGCGCGGACTCGGTGGCGGCGTTGCGTGGCTGAGTGCTGGCTGCGGCGAGTATGCGTATTCGGTCTCCGCGAATCTTGCTGGCTCATTCCCATATCCGTTGGTTGACAACAGCGGCGCCAACTGGGACATCATGGTGGTGGCGCATGAACTCGGGCACAATTACGGCGCACCGCATACCCACGATTACTCACCGCCGGCGGATGGTTGCGGATCAAATCCGCAGGACTGCTCGGCTGCGACCAATGATCAGGGAACGATCATGAGCTATTGCCATATTTGCCCTGGTGGAATGGCAAATATTAATCTCTACTTCCATCCGCTGAGCATTGGATCGATCGAGACATATATCGGCGGAACTTCCTGCGTTTTTTCCGCGGCAAATCAGCCGCCGCTGCCGATGCCCGACCGTGTGACAACCATGCCTGCTACGACGATTGACATCGATGTCCTGCAGAATGATTCGGTATTCAACTGCGAGGCGACGATGTTGGTGAGTATCACCCAACCAGGCCAAGGTTCGTCGGCCGTCATTGCGACAGGATCAAATGGACGCCCCGTCGTTCGCTTCACCGCCGCGGCGAGTGGACCAACGCCAGCGATCTTCACATATACGCTGCAAGACAGCAGTGCAGCGCAAGGTGTGGCCGCGGTGACGGTCGACATTGTTTCGCTGCGATTGCCAGAGAATCCAACGGGCGATACTGCTGGCATTGCGACGCGCTACTACGAATTGTCTTCTCCGCAGGTCTTGCCGAATTTCGACACACTCACGCCGTACAGCACCACCAGTGTGACGCAGATGAATTACGCCAGCACAAATGGCAATTACGCCACGAGCAACCGGGCCGACAATGTTGGCGCGGTCTACACCGGATGGCTGAATGTTCCAACTGGTGGAACATGGACGCTGTACACGAATTCGGATGACGGCTCTCGCCTGCTCATCGGCACAACACAGGTTGTCAGCAATGACGGTCTGCATGCGATGCTCGAACGGAGTGGCACCATCGATCTTGCTGCGGGTAAGCACGCCGTGCGCGTGGAGTTCTTTGAGAATGGCGGAGGCGCTGGGCTCATCGTCTCGTGGTCGGGACCAAATACTCCAAAGGCCGTCATTCCCGCATCCGCACTGACCAAGGGTGGCGTCGTCAATCGCGCAGATATCAACCGAGACGGCATCGTCAACGGAACGGATTTAACTTGGCTGCTTGCTGCGTGGGGCACTGCGCAGGCAGATGCGGACATCAACCAAGATGGCGCGGTCAATGGCACCGATTTGACGGTACTGCTTGCAGGATGGTCGAACTGATTCGATCTGGTAGCGCGATCAACTCGTCGATTTCATTTAGCCGACAACTGGTGGGTGAGTTGTTGCAATGAGTGCGAACGACAAGTTCCATGCGCAATGTCGCCAGCAATGTCGCCAGCAATGTCGCCAGCAATGTCGCGCGCAATGTCGCGCGCAATGTCGGTCAACAAAAATATTCCGCGAACTGTGTCGCCCCCATTGGCCCAACGACTCACCCGCCAACGGCGCAACAACTTATCCAGCAAGCACCGCCGCCTTGGCATCGATCTTGGCGATGAGTTCATTCCAACTCGCGTCGAATGAATCGCGACCTTCGATCTGAAGTTCGCGGCCACATGCATCGAGATCGACGCCGACCTTCTTCACCGCATCGAGAATGCTCTGCCATGAAGTATCGCTCGGCGCCAAGACATGCTTGATTTGAGCACCGCCGCTGAGAGCGAGCAGTGTCTCCTCGGGCATCGTGTTGACTGTGCGCGGTGAAGCGAGACCTTCAACATAAAGCGTCTTGGCAAGCAACGGATCCTTGGTGCTGGTGCTGGCATAGAGCAGTCGCTGTGGTCGCGCACCCAGAGCCTCGAGGGCAAGCCAACGCTCGGAAGAATAGAGCGCGCAATATGCGTTGTAACACTGACTGCTGACGGCGATCCCAACCTTGTTCTTCAATTCCGCCGGCAATTTCGGCGCGGTCTTCTTATCCCACCGCGAAACGAAAAGGCTCGCCACGCTTGAAACATCGCCCAGCGGAAGCTTGGCCGCGGCGCGTCGTTCAAGTCCGCGCAGATATGCCTCGGCGGCCGCATCGAAATGCGCCTTGGCAAAGAGCAGCGTGACATTGACAGAGATGCCCGCCGCAATCAGTTCTTCGATCGCGGGAATTCCTTCTGGAGTTCCTGGCACCTTAATAAATAAGTTGGGGCGCTTGGCCCGAGCGTGCAGATCGCGCGCCTGCGCAATGGTGGCCTTGGTGTCGTTGGCTAGCAGCGGCGATACTTCGAGCGAGACCCATCCATCGATTCCGCTGGTGCGGTCATAGATCGGCTTGAAGAGATCGCATGCACGAGTCAGATCGCTGAGCGCGCACTCAAAGAAAATCTGCTCAGGCTTCATGCCCTTGGCGATCAACGGACGAATTTGAGCGTCGTAGTCGCTGCTTCCAGCAATGGCTTTTTCAAAGATCGATGGATTGGATGTCAATCCCACGACGGAGAGTTCCCTGATCCATGTGGCAAGCTGGCCAGAATCGAGCAAGTTGCGAGTGATGTTGTCGAGCCAAATCGATTGACCAGTCATAGCGAGTAGTGCGGTTGATTTCATGTGTTCTCCTGTGAGAGATTCTAGCAACCACCGCTGTCGCAGGATCAAGCGTTCTTCCACTCGCTGTCGATGAAGGACGACCCCTGCAGCAGACTGCTAGTCTTCGTGTCATGACGACTCTCAACCAAGCCCCCGCGATTCACGCCACGCTCACCGAACTTCCGCAGTGGAAGGCACTGCAAGCGCACCGCGATCAGAACGCCGCGTCGCATCTGCGCGATCTGTTCAAGACCGATCCCGCGCGCGCCAAGACATTGAGTGTTGAGGGTCCCAGCGGCATGTTCATGGATTATTCCAAGCAGCGTGTCACGCCGCAGACCATGGAACTTTTGCAGGCTCTCGCCGTTGCATGCGGTTTGCGTGCGCGAATCGACGCGATGTTTCGCGGCGACAAGATCAACATCACCGAAGATCGTGCGGTCTTGCATGTTGCGCTTCGAGCTCCACGCACGAGTCACATCATGGTTGATGGCGTCGATGTCGTCGGCGAAGTTCACGAAGTCCTCGACCGTATGGGACACTTTGCGGAATCGATTCGAAGCGGCGCGTGGAAGGGACATACCGGCAAGCGCATTCGACATGTCGTCAACATCGGCATCGGCGGCAGCGACCTTGGACCTGCGATGGCGTATGACGCGCTGTGTGCGTATACGACACGCGACATCTCGTTCCGTTTCGTATCGAATGTGGACGGGACGGATTTCGCAGAGAAGACGCGTGATTGTGATCCAGCTGAAACTCTGTTCATCGTGTGTTCCAAAACATTCACGACACTCGAGACGATGACCAATGCCAACACGGCGCGCGACTGGTCGCTGAAGGCGTTCGGCGGCGATGTCACTGCAGTTGCGAAGCACTTTGTTGCGGTCTCGACCAACGCGAAAAAGGTTGAAGCATTCGGCATCGACACTGCCAATATGTTTGGATTCTGGGATTGGGTTGGTGGGCGATACTCGATGGATTGCGCGATCGGTCTATCGACGATGGTCGCGATTGGCCCGAGAGCGTTTGGCGAATTGCTTGGGGGCTTCCACGAAATGGATGAGCACTTCCGCACGACTGCGTTTGAGCGCAACTTGCCCGTGCTCATGGCACTCGTTGGAATTTGGAATACCAATTTTTTAGGCGCGCAAACGCTTGCGGTGTTGCCGTATGACCAATATCTCGATCGCTTCAGCGCATATTTGCAGCAGCTCGAGATGGAATCCAACGGCAAGCATGTCGGTCTCGATGGAAAGCGCGTGCAGTGGTCAACATGCCCAGCAGTGTGGGGACAGCCTGGCACGAATGGACAGCATGCGTTCTATCAAATGATTCATCAGGGCACGCCGCTTGTGCCGTGTGATTTCATCGCGTTCTGCGAGTCGCTCAATCCGCTGGGCGTGCATCAGGATCTGCTGGTCGCCAATGTTTTCGCACAGGCGGAGGCACTGGCGTTTGGCAAGACACTTGCCGAAGTGGAAGCGGAAGGTTCACCAAGTTGGCTCGCGCAGCACCGACAATTTGACGGCAACCGACCATCCACCACGATCCTCTGCCCCAAGTTGACTCCAGCCGCACTGGGTCGCCTCGTTGCTTTGTATGAGCACAAGGTATTTGTGCAAGGAACGATCTGGGGAATCAATTCCTTTGATCAATGGGGAGTTGAACTCGGCAAAGTGCTCGCACAGCGCATCATTCCAGAACTCTCAGGACCTGCACCAAAGCCCGCGCATGATTCCAGCACTCAGCAATTGATTGGACGATATCGCGCGGGGCGCGGTCGCTGACCAGCGCAAGCGCTGCGAGAGATGGCTGGCACGAGCGCTGGGGGTTGCTCACGAGTTGTGATGGAAAGCGCAGCGGCAATTGTGATTCGACATGCGCGTGATCGACGGTTAGCGGTCATGCTGGTCATGCTGGTCATGCTGGTCATGGCATCGAGCGAGCTAATGCACGAACAGATTCGATGACGATGCGAGCTGCGTCGACGATCTCCGCCTCCGTCGTGTTGCGCGAAAGTGAAAAACGCACTGCGCCGTGCGCGATTTCTGGCGGGATGCCCATGGCCAGCAGAACCGGCGATGGGTCGAGCGATCCAGATGAACATGCTGCTCCGGCCGATGCGGCCAGACCATGCCTTGCCAGATTGACAAGCACAGCTTCGGCTTCCAAATGGACGAATGCGATATTGCTGGTGTTCCACAGTCGCGGCTGATCGCGCGCCTGAACAACCGCCGATGCGATCGACGCACACACCAACTGCTCAAACTTGTCGCGCAGCGCCGCAAGGCGCAGTCCATGAGCCGAGGGAGAAGTCAACCAACTGTGCGCAAGATCGGCGGCGACACCCATACCAACGATGGCCGCGACATTCTCGGTGCCACCGCGTCGGTCACGCTCCTGCGGACCGCCGATGATCAATGGTCGAAGTGTGATCCCACGCCGGCAAAAGAGCGCGGCAATTCCCTTGGGTCCGTGAAACTTATGCGCCGAACAACTCAGCAGATCGATCTCAAGATCAGCGACATTCGTTGGCATTCGACCAACCCACTGAGTCGCATCGGTATGAAACCGCACTCCGTGTCGACGACAAATCGACGCGAGTTGCGCGATCGGTTGCACAAGACCCGTTTCATTGTTGGCCCACATGATTGAGACAATCGCAATCTCACGCGCGCGTGCGGACAACAACTGTTCTAACTGTTGAGGATCAATCAGTCCATCTTTGCCGCCATCGATCCACACGACGCCGTTGCCTTGTGCCGCAAGCGCGTTGGCATACTCGCGAACGGCGCTATGTTCGTAGCGCGTTGTCACAATCACCTTGCGACCATCGGCGCCGCCGAGCGAACCTGCCAGTGCGAGATTGCAAGATTCCGTGCCGCATGATGTCAGGATGACCTCACGAGTGCCGCAGCCGAGCAGTCGAGCGATACTCTCGCGAGCTTGCTCGATGCACTGCCGTGCAAGCATCCCCTGCTGATGTGTGCTTGATGGATTCCCCCAATTTTCTCGCAGAGTTTTCTCAACCGCACTGATGACTTCGCTCGCGGGCTCGGTCGTCGCATTATTGTCAAGGTAGATCAATCGCAACTCTCGAAGGCTGTGCGGAACGACAATCGAATGCGGGCGAGAGGAATCGAACCTCCACGGGTTTTACCCCACAAGAACCTGAATCTTGCGCGTCTGCCAATTCCGCCACGCCCGCGACGGGTCGAGAGTGTAGCACCCAAGGCTCAGCCAGTCGACGCGCTGGCCCTTGCGTCGACTGGCCTACAAATCTGTTGCCCCAATGAACTAGTCCTCGCGCGACATGCTTCAGCCAACATGCTTCAGCCAACATGCTTCAACAAAGAGGATCGCAACCCGATCCCGCGAACGAGGGTGGCATCGAGGTGGATTGCCTAGCGCGACGCGCTGTGCCCTTCGCAACTGAACACCACAATACTTCGCGCACAACGACTGCAAAAATTCAATCTGACGCGCTGTTCGATGGTCTGTTCGATGGTCGACTCGATGGTCGACTCGATAGACGATCCGATAGACGATCCGATAGACGATCCGATAGACGATCCCACCTGGGAGGCTCCAAAGAACCTCCCAGGGGAATCGTCAGACTCTACAAGTCACAATCACTCGTCGCCGCGTGGAGTCCGCGGCGTGATCGCAGCATCGGGGTTCAGTGCGCGCTTGGCAAGGATCCCAGTTCGGATTTCTGCAGCAAGGTCTGGATTTTGACGGATGAACGCCTTCGAGGCCTCGCGACCTTGACCAAGACGCACTTGGCCATAACTAAACCACGAGCCAGCCTTATCGACGATTCCGTTATTGACCGCCAGATCGATCAAGTCGCCGGAAATGCTGATTCCTTCGTTGAACATGATGTCGAACTCCGCTTCGCGAAATGGTGGCGCAACCTTATTCTTCACGACTTTCGCTCGCACACGATTGCCGACATTCTGGTCGCCATCCTTAATCGCGCCGATACGACGAATGTCGATACGAACCGATGAATAAAACTTCAAAGCGCGTCCACCAGTGGTTGTCTCAGGACTGCCAAACATCACGCCAATCTTCTCGCGCAGCTGATTGATAAAGATCACAACCGTTTCGCTCTTGGCAATTGCTCCGGTCAACTTGCGCATCGCTTGACTCATCAGTCGCGCCTGAAGTCCCATATGGCTGTCACCCATCTCGCCCTCGATTTCGGCGCGTGGGATGAGCGCCGCAACGGAGTCAATCACGATCACATCGACCGCATTGGAGCGCACAAGCAATTCGCAAATTTCCAGCGCCTGCTCTCCCGTGTCGGGCTGAGAAATCAGCATCTCCTCCAAATTCACGCCAAGTCGTTTGGCCCATGATGGATCAAGCGCATGCTCCGCATCGATAAATGCCGCATTCCCGCCATTCTTGTGCGCATTGGCAATGACGGTCAACGCAAGAGTCGTCTTACCCGAAGACTCTGGACCGAAAATTTCGATGATGCGACCCTTGGGAAGGCCACGACCGCCGAGGGCGAGATCCAAACTCAACGCTCCAGTGCTGATGCAGCTGATGTCGGGGACATTGTTCCCGACAAAGCGCATGATCGACCCCTTGCCAAAGGACTTTTCAATCTGACCAACTGCGGCTTCGAGAGCACGCGTTCGTCCAGCGGCTTCGGCCGCGCTGGCCTTTGCGGATGTCTTGTTCGCAGCATCAGTCTTGATATCAGTCTTGACATCAGTCTTAGCACCCACTTGAAGTTTCGCTTCCGTGGTAGTCAAAGTAGAGGTCAAAGTGGTAGTCGAACTCGCGCTTGCGCCAGCAGGTCCGCCCTGCGCTCCAGCCGGGGTCGTATTAGTCATGTTGGACTTGTTGGTCATGGTCGTATTTGTATCTGACAGACGCCCCCCAGTCTTGTCGATTCCACTCGCGGGAGTGAGTGTCACGGTGGCCGCTGACGACCGTGATGCGGTCGAGCTCGGTGGCGTGCCTTGAACTTGAGCCTGAGCTGGGGTGCTGACGGGGGACTTTGCTGCGATGCTTCCGTTTGAAATCATTTGGATTCCTTTCCGCCTCTTTCACCAATTCAACGCTGAATTGGCTGTGATTGAGGCATCCTTGCTTCGTTTGGTGTTTGTACGGTACACAGAGTATCGGTTCATGTCAAGGTTTGTTCGTATTTTTTTAGGTATGTTTTTTGCGATACCGACCAACCAGCACAATAAACACTCGCCGGAGGCAATCCGCCAAACACGCCTCTTTTTCTTGCAATGGATGTCCTATAACAAGAACTCCCAGCATGACCGCCCACTTCGCAGTGCCTTGTCCGTCTATATACATTTCCCAAAGCACCCCCTTTCCAAGGAAATCCCATGACCACCCAGCAAGACATCCCCAGAACCTGCCCCAACTGCACGACGACGGATCTTTACACAACGCCAGTCTCATCTGGCGGCGGGTATGCGCCGGATTACTTGCCTCAGCTTCGCGAGAAATGGTACGCGGCTCCAAACTTCAACATCGTCGTCTGCGCGCACTGCGGACTCACGCAATTTTTCACACCGAGCGAACATCGCGCAAAGTTGCCGACAAGTTCAAAGTGGCGCAAGTTGTAGCGTGATGCGAACTCAACAGACGCGTCAATAATTTGGCGTCGGCGCGCGAAACTCACTCATATTGACAGAGCGGAACCACGCGATCGTCCGCTTCAATCCCTCTTCGAGTTGGACTTTCGGTTCCCATTTGAGAACGCTGCGCGCAAGCGTGATATCGGGGCAACGCTGCGTGGGATCGTCCTGCGGCAGCGGTCGCGCCAATTCAATCTTCGCGGCACCACCAACGAGACGCACGACATGTTCCGCCAATTGCCGAATCGTGAACTCCACCGGGTTCCCGATATTGATTGGCCCTGTGAAATCATCGGGCGTTTCCATCGCACTCACGAGCCCATCGATGAGATCGTCGACATAGCAAAACGAACGACTCTGCAGGCCATCTCCATAGATCGTTACGGGCTCGCCAGCGAGTGACTGACGAATAAAATTGCTCACCACACGCCCGTCAAATGGATGCATGCGCGGACCATATGTATTGAAAATGCGCACAACCTTGATGCGTGTCTTGTGCACTCGGCGATAATCGAACATCAGCGTCTCCGCTGCACGCTTGCCTTCGTCGTAACACGAGCGCGGTCCAATCGGATTGACATTTCCCCGGTAACTCTCGGGCTGCGGATGGATATCGGGGTCGCCATACACCTCGCTGGTCGACGCTTGTAAGACGCGCGCATTCAATCGCCTTGCCAATCCCAGTGCATGCATCGTGCCTAGCACGCTGGTCTTCATCGTCTTGATCGGGTTGAATTGGTAATGGCCCGGCGCAGCTGGGCACGCCAGATTGTATATCTCGTCGACTTCAAATTTGAATTTCTCAGTCACATCATGACGCACGAATTTAAAATTCGGATCTTCTTCGAGATGCGCAATATTGCTGCGCTGACTGGTAAAAAAATTGTCGAGGCAGATGACCTTATGTCCCTGCAAAACAAGCCGATCACAAAGGTGCGAACCCAAGAATCCGGCCCCGCCTGTCACAAGAATGCGTTTGCTCATTGGCACGCAAGTCTAGCAACTGCGATACTGCCCACGATGGCATCCCGCACGCAGACTCGTCTGATCTTTGGAGCGATGACTGGAACGAGCATTGACGGTATCGATATCGCGGCCGTCCGCGTCGCTGGACGAGGTGTGCGAATGCGCGCCACGCTCGTCGCTCAAGCGCATGCGCCGCTCGGCGAATTGGCGCAAAGACTTCGCGCTGCGCAACGACAAGAGCCTCTCACCGCCGGCGCGTTCACCGCACTGGCGCGTGATCTGGCCATCGCGCACTTGCCCCCGCTGCGCGAGCTCGCACGCGCACACGGCGATCCAGATCTCGTCGTGCTGCATGGACAAACCCTCTTCCATCAACCGCCGCTTTCACTGCAATTGATCGACACATCCGTCGTCGCGCAAGATCTCGGATGCGATGTCGTAAGCAATTTGCGCGCTGCGGATCTCGCAGCTGGCGGCCAAGGCGCACCGATCACTCCGCTGTGCGATTGGATGCTCTTTCGCGCACGAAAAGGTTGGCGCGTGATCGTGAATCTCGGTGGATTTTCCAATGCGACGATCATTCCACCAGAGCCAAGCTTCGACTCGCCATCCAACTCGCCATCCAACTCGCCATCCGACTCGCCATCAACCCCACCATCGCCCACGCCCAGCGCCACCCTGCGCACACAATGGATCGCAACCGTTCGCGGCTTCGACCTCTGCTTGTGCAATCAACTGCTCGATCATCTTGCGCGTACAAGACTCAACATTCCATTTGATCAAGATGGTCGGCACGCAGCGGCTGGCAGAGTTGTTGCAAGCGGCAGCGATCCAGTGCAAGCGTTGCTTGATCAACAACGACGATCTGGGCGCTCGCTAGGAACGGTCGATGAAATTGTCACGCAGTGCGCGAATCACCTGCTGGCACTCACGCCCGATGATGCATTGGCCAGCGCCACCAACGCAATCGCCCAGACGATTGCTCGCGCAATTCTCGAAACTCTCAGCGCCAACGGCGATGCGCGGACCGCCCCGCGCGGGCGCCAACTCAAAGTGCTCGTCGCTGGCGGCGGGGTCAAGAATGCCGCACTGATGGCCGCGCTTCGGCGATTCATACCGGGATCGGTTGAAACGACCGACGCATCAGGCGTCCCCGCCGACGCTCGCGAAACGATGGCAATGGCCCTGCTTGGCGCACTCGCCGATGACGGCGATTCCATCACGCTTCCCGCGGTCACTGGTCGCAAGCTCATCCGCACTCGCGACGGCTCATTCCACCGCTCTCTGGCGACTCCTTCACATAATCTTCACGCAAAGCACACAATTCGCTGACAGCGTCCGACCCATAATGTCGCCGACCTAGAAACCACCCCGCGAGGCAGTCAGATCATGGAATCAAAACGCACAGTCCTCATTGTCGAAGACGAACAGGAAATCGCAGATCTTGTGAAGTTTCACCTGCAACACGAAGGAATCGAAGTGACCATGACACGATCGGGTCGCAAAGCACTCGACCTCGCGCGACAATCAAAGCCAGATTTGGTGATACTCGATCTGATGTTGCCCGATCTCGACGGCATAGAAGTCTGCCGAAGATTGAGAGAGCACGACGACACCAAGGAAATTCCCATCGTGATATTGACAGCGCGCGGCACGGAAGCCGACATCGTCGCTGGCATTGAAATGGGAGCCGATGATTATGTAACCAAACCATTCAGCCCGCGCGTGCTGATGGCTCGCATTCAAAATGCAATGCGTAAGCGGGTGAATCAAGGCGGTGAATCACAACAGGAAGGCGTGCTGATTCGCTGCAACGGCAAGTTGATCATCGACCGTGAACGGCATGTGGTGTCGTGTCATGGAAAAGTCGTGGCGCTCACGATCACAGAATTCGAGATGCTCTTCATGCTTGCCAAGCGACCTGGCTTCGTACGAACGCGCGACCAGATCATCGCGACGGTTCATGGTCCGCTGACCGTCTTATCGCAGCGAACCATCGATGTGCACATCACCGCTATCCGCAGAAAAATAGAGGATTTTGGCGAAGCGATTGAAACCGTGCGCGGCGTGGGATATCGATTTACAGACGGTGCGCTCGTCGAAAGCGATTGACTCATCGCGAAGACGCGAGCACGCAAATGCTCGCCACAGGTACCTTGGAGAAATCCATGGTTCATGCGGCGACCACTTTTCCTTGGCGGGCGATACGCATCGTTGCAGCGATCGTCTTTGTGCTCGCCTGCGCACTCGCCCTGAGCGAAGTCGCGCCGCCAGTGGGTGTGCTGTGCATGATGGTCGCGGGATGCGCGTGGGCATTCGCCACCAACACCATCAATCGCGACCGTGTGCTGGAGATGTACGCACTGCTTGCTCGAATCGGCGACGGAGAGCTCGGCGCATCGATACCTGATTCGACCGATGAACTCACCCTTCGAATGCAACGCGGGATCGCGCGAGCACAGCGCGGATATGCCGAAGCTTTGGCGCGCGCTGAAGTCGAGCGCAACGAACTGCAGACGCTGCTCGGCGCGATTCAAACTGGTCTCTTGTCGCTCGATGGTCAACTGCGAATTCGCAGCGCCAACCAAGTCGCCGAGCAGATGCTTGACCTGACGACCCGTCAATACCGTGGACGATTGCTCGCCGAGATGATTCGGCAACCAGAACTTCTTCGATTCGCAGATGAGGCGCTTCATGCCAGCGTCCCAACCACCCGCGAAATCCGTCTCTCGGGTGGATCTGTCGAATCCATCTTCGTCGCGGCCGACCCGCTCAGAGATGCCAACGGTCCAACTGGATTACTGCTGGCGCTGGATGATCTGACCCGCGTGCGCCGCTTGGAAAATGTACGGACGGACTTTGCCGCCAATGTCTCGCACGAACTTCGCACGCCCATTACCAACATCAAGGGATATCTCGAGACACTCATTCAAGTCGGCGTGGCGGACGCTGATCAAGCCGCGCATTTTCTGGCCGTTATGCATCGCAACACGATTCGGCTTTCTACGCTCGTCGAAGACATTCTGCTCTTGGCGTTCCTCGACCAACCCAAAGCGGTCTCGCAAATCGAGTTCGCGCAGGCCGATGTGTTGACCGTCGCCCGTGATGCGATCGAGCAACTGGAATTCGTTGCTGCCGCAAAGGAGATGAGTGTTGAGTTGCGCATCGCGCCAGATCTTCAGTTTGTCGTCAACTCTGGGTTGATGTCGCAGGCGGTGCTCAATCTTGTCTCCAATGCACTCAAGTATTCGCCGCCCAAGACGAGTGTGCTGATCACGGCGGAACTTTCCAATGAACAGATTGGCATTCGCGTCAGTGATCAGGGACCAGGCATCGACCCCCTCCACTTACCGCGACTCTTCGAGCGGTTTTACAGAGTCGACGCTGCGCGCAGTCGCGAGCTCGGCGGAACTGGCCTGGGACTTGCGATTGTCAAACACATCGCCATGATTCACGGGGGTGTTGTCGAAGTGGAGTGCCCAAGTGGCGGCGGAACCGACTTTCTTCTGCGAATTCCACGGGGTTATCGCGCCGTTCACCCAATCTAAACAGATTCTGAACACAAGTTGCCCACCATAGGCACTCCATGAAAACCATGAAAACCACTTCCACATCACACTCCAATTCGATGCGGCCCACCCACATGCTCTCTGCAAAGAAAATCAGCGCACTGCTCGGCTTCGCTGCCGCAGCCGCCCTGCTCACCGCAACAACGCAAAGCGAACCGATCGATTTGGCAAGACTCAAAGGTGCCATCCGAATCGACGGATCGTCCACGGTCTATCCGATCACCGAAGCCGTCGCCGAGGAATTTTCCAAAGCAGCGCCCAAGGTGAGTGTGACCGTGGGCATCTCCGGAACTGGCGGCGGATTCAAACGCTTCTGTGCCGGCGAGATCGCCATTGCAGCCGCCTCTCGACCGATCACTCCAAGTGAAGTGGCACTGGCATCAACGAACAAGATCGAGTTCATCGAGATTCCAATTGCGTATGACGCGCTTGCGATCGTTGTCAATCCCAAGAACGATTGGATCACGACCATCACGATTGCGCAACTCAAAAAGATCTACTCCGCAGGCGGTCCAAAGAACTGGAAGGACATCGACCCATCGTGGCCAGATCGCCCGATGAAACTCTTTTCACCTGGAACCGACTCTGGAACATTTGATTACTTCAAGGAAGCAGTGATTGGCAAAGAAGGCAAAGTGCGCTCAGATATCAGTGTCTCGGAAGATGACAATGTGCTTGTGCTTGGTGTCAGTGGCGATCAAGACGCGATCGGATTCTTTGGACTTGCGTACTTTGCTGAAAACAAAGACAAGTTGCGCGATGTCCCAGTTGTTGGCTCGGCAGGAGCGCCAGTCGCTCCGCAAGCCTCAACGGTCAACGATGGAACCTATCCGCTCTCACGACCGCTCTTCATCTATGTCAATTCCAAGAGTGCGGCAAAGAGTGAAGTCGTCGCACTCGTCGATTTTTATCTGGCGCAGGCGGCCGCACTTTCAACAGAAGTTGGCTTCGTTCCACTTCCCGCAGACATTGCAACGAAGGCGAATGCGAATTGGAAGGCTCGCCGCCTTGGAACACAATTTGTCAAAGATGGCAAAAAGGTTGATGGCGCATTCTCGAAGATCTATCAGTGAGCTCCGCTGCGTGTGAATATCCCGCAGGCTATGCATCAGACGGCATGACCCACGCAATTGGAGATCCAGTTCAGCAGTCGGATACCCTTCAAGAGCATTCCAGATGACAGCATTTGCCGCTAGATCTGCAGCAGAAATCGCCCAGCGTGGGCGACGGCGATCCATTCCCATACGCAGCCTCGTCGAGGGAACGATCAAGGGAACTTTGTTCGCCCTCACGATGCTGAGCGTGATAACAACAGTGGCGATCATTGCGGTGCTCATCAAGGAAACGGTGGGCTTCTTCACGATGGCCGATCATCCAGAAATCTCCGTCTGGAGTTTTTTTACCGGGACCGAATGGAGTCCGCTGCTGGGTGCCAAGCCGCTCTTCGGCGTCTTGCCGCTTGTCTGCGGAACGCTGCTCGTGACGGTCATCGCTGGACTCTTCGCCATGCCCGTCGGTTTGCTGACTGCGATCTACCTCAGCGAATACGCATCACAGCGCGTGCGCACGAACCTCAAGTCCGTGCTCGAGATTCTCGCTGGTGTCCCCACGGTCGTCTATGGTTTCTTTGCCCTCACATTCATCACCCCATTCGTATTGCAACCGCTGTGGTCTGGATTTGGAACATACAACGCGATGGCAGCTGGTATCGCCGTTGGCATCATGATTCTGCCAATCGTCTGCTCACTGTCGGAAGATGCACTGCGCGCCGTACCACAATCTCTGCGCGACGGTGCCTATGCGCTGGGCTCGACCAAGTTTGATGTGACGATAAAAGTGGTGGTCCCCGCTGGACTCTCTGGCGTCGTCGCCGCATTCCTGTTGGCGCTGACCCGCGCGATTGGTGAAACGATGATCGTCGCTCTCGCGGCAGGTGGTTTGGCGCAATTGACCGTCGATCCAAGCGCGCAAGTGCA
>Ga0209284_10004058_pt1 | contig 16997 bp, 6 predicted proteins | sample FRY03_FD_187211 | JGI IMG/M metagenome (GOLD analysis project Ga0209284, IMG submission 187211) | Freshwater microbial communities from Lake Fryxell liftoff mats and glacier meltwater in Antarctica - FRY-03 (SPAdes) (version 2) | ecosystem: Environmental > Aquatic > Freshwater > Ice > Glacier... | reverse complement strand
TTGCGATTGGTTCTAGTTCTATTAAATTTTGTTCGTCGGGCACTTCTGCCCCTACCCCTTTAAACCAACTAATTACATTTTGTTGCAAAGAATCTGGTGCGGTCATAAATCGAACACTAGCCGACCCAACATCTGAGCGCTGCGACGAACTCTTCGGCAAGTTCGGCGAGGACCTTCGAGTTCAAGGACTTTCTATACCGCTTCTAGCACCGGATCGCGTAGTTCCGCGCATCTCGCGCGCGATCTGGGTCGTACCAGGTTTCTTGGGCCACCAAGCTCGCGATGTATTCCAACGGAAGCCCGTGCTGTCGAGCACCGTCAACAACGAAACGCATATACCACGAGTACGGCCGCTGGTCGCTGTCGATCGCGTCTGTATCGGCGTAGTACATGAGCGCCGACAAATCCTCACCATCCAACGTGGTGAGTTCAACATCGCGATGCGAATACCCATGACCTAGACCCTCCGCTCAGCCTTTCCCGATCTGTCGTCACTAAGTTTGTGAAATCGCAGTGCATGGCCTCCCAGCTTGGCAACGGTAACGAACTGTGCCGACGGCGCTCGTTTCGGGTGGCGAAGCCGACCTTCACACATATTTGAACCGTAGGCGAAGTACATCACTCTTTAATCAAGCTTAACTTTCGTAGTCGTGCCGTACCTGGGGCGGCTCAGCCCCCTTGTGAGCGCCACCGCCTCAACCCATAATTACAATTTAGGAAAAATTGCTAATTTGCAAACATGACTTACGTAAAGATTAAACGCTCTCATGACGGGAGAATTACGGCAACTAAGGGCCTTTAGAATCTCGGTCCGTTCAGTATTACTGGCTTGCCCACGAAGGTTGCCGTAATGACCGTGTCCACTTGACTTTGAAAACTAGATTACTCGGAACAGAAGTCCATCAGTCAGAAGATCGTCAATGCGCCTCTTGAACTGATGTGCAACAAATGAATTCTGAACCAATAAACCAACTTCGAGCGATTTATCTACAGCAATATTGCTGAAATTGGCACTGGTCAAAAACGTGCTGTGGCCATCTACAACGATAAATTTTGCGTGCATCATCGGCTCAAATCGTCCGGCGCCTGAAGCAATGCCAAGAAAGCGCGCTCCGCGAAGTTCGGTCTTCATTATTTCGGTCGCCTCGGGGCGATTGTGAATATCAAGCATGCAAGTAACCTCGATACCACGATCAATCGCGCCTCGCAATGCCACAATTGCGGGCGCGTTGTGAGCCGCAGAGTATGTAGCCGCATAGATAAATTCACGAGCGCTCTGAACCACCTCGCTCAGCACGCCCCAGGTTGTGCGCCCCATGGCATCGTTTGGGATCGGTCCACTCCATACAACTTCAATTTCTGAGGTTGCCATCTCTGCTGCGGTAGCCATTGCCCCAAGGACATCACCAATTACTTTTTTATCGATTGACAGGAGAATTTGATCAATGATAGTTCGAGTCTCAATGTTTTTGTCCTGCCGTACTACGGCAACTGCCATGGCAGTAGGTTGACCTGCCCGAAATGCGGTTCCCAGCAATTCCAACTCCTTCGGCGAAAGAAGTCGTGCCAAATTGTCAAGGCCAGACGTGTTAGTCAACTCTCAATCCTTCAAATATCCCTTCGATTCCTGTGTGTTGGAGCGTTAGCACCATTGCGCGGTCTAAAAACCGGTTCGATTTTTCACATGACGTTTCAGATACGAACAGACAAAAATGGCAGGCCGACCCATGAAGAAAGTCTTCTGGCGATATCGGCAGCTTTCCCGCACATAACGGATCTGACGAACAATGGCTCGCTCGACGCAGCGCGTTCTTCAGCAATCGAGTAATCACTTCAGGGGTGCTTAATTCAACTAGCCCACCTAACGTCCCTTCGCTATCGGCAGACGTTGTGCTAATCAAGATGCCAGCTGCGCCATCTCGGTCTCCGCTTGGCCCCCATCCATAAATTCGCTCACTTAATGACGCAGCACCATATCCAGAATGCATGGCCATCTCTCGAATCAACATGTGCGAGAGGCTATGGAGTGCCCAATACCTAGGTTGTGGCAGCCTAGAATCTGCATCAATCTTCGCCGCACTAGTGCTTTGACGTCGGTTGAAATTTCGCTGATGCGACAGGCGTAATTCTTGCCAACGAGAACTGCCGAGAACTCCCTGCTCCCATTTATCGATCGCATTCTCGTTGAATCGAAGCAAGACACCTTCACCGCGGTCCTCGGTAGCAGGAACCCACAATGGAGCATTCGAGCGAGAAATTCGAACTATTCGTTCACGCGCATCGCCAATTCGGTCTTCAGGATCCACTCTTGTAAATCCAATAAATGCATTGACTTTCTTTAATCTGTCAACTGCAACAACTTCCTCGACGATTGGTGACAACTCAGTCGGCTGACCTTGAGAGCGGAGTTTAAACTCTGATTTTTCAGAGATCTCTTTAAAGAGCGCCGAATTTTTCATTACATCCCATTCCGGCATCAATATCGCAAATGGATCATCAACATTGAAGTCTGAAACTGCAGGCTGTTCGTTCTCGGCAGCTTGAAATGCCTTCCATAGATCTCCGGAAGTAATCCCGTCAGTATTCATACCTAACTGCCCATTCATCAACATGAGAATGAGTGCCATCGACTCAACAGTTGTCCCACTCTGCCGAATTGCCTCTGGTAATGCTCGAACAATTTCAATGAGCTCGTTGATACTCCGTTTTTGCATAGTTGGCATCACGAGAAGTGAAATAGTAGACGGGAACCATTGATTTGCTGCCCCAAGCAACATCAACTTCGTCCCGTGTTGGCACTTCTCAAAGGTACCCAAGTGGGGATGTCTACCGCGACAGAAGGGCAACTTTGCCTCACCGTTTTTACCAGTCGCTTCTTGCATTCTTCGAGATGCCCCACACGCCAGGCACTTAATTCGAACAGATGGACCCGTGTTGCTCTGACTCTCGCTCATCTCAAGCTTCGGATTTACAACTCCACTAGAACATTGCCACTCTCGACCAATGGCATTATGCACCCATTCCATATATGGGAACTCATCCAAATGACCGTCAATACATGCCAGCAGAAATCGGGCAGGCACTACAGCCCGTTTTGAAGGCTTTGCCGCGCCACCTCCCTTACCGCGACAAGCTTTGTGGAAATATTTGGCTTGATCAGGCCGATGTTTGCGCGTGTTCTCATACGAGAATTCGTTCCATTCGGCCCGCGCCAATAAATTACAACCTGTACATCTCAACCACTGAGGAAACAAAGTTGTCGGAACTCCGATTCGCATCGCAATATCCTGGCCGGGTTCATCTTGAATCCATGGCGCTCGGCGCAATTCCGCTACCGATGGCCCGAGTTGACTCTTTACCGCTTTAAGAAGACGAGGTTCGATAATGCGAGGTGGCTCACCCATCCTCAGATACTGCTTTTGCCAATATTCCAAACCGAGAACCATGACCGACATATGTGGAAGATCAGCAGTTGCACCAATTCCTGACGTGTACATCAAAGCAGTCGGCCGCAGCGATCCAATTCGCGCAAAGTTCGCACTTGTACCATCAGCATCTGAGTCAAGGATTTGAGATTCAAAAACTACCTTGTCTTCATCGCCTTGCCCAGATACTTTTATCTCGATATCACTCATCATCTCCACCTTCTGCCTTTGTACGGAAACCCCAACCAGGGGCCACGCCTTGTGTTTTGGGGGCAAGCAAACTCGGAGGGGAGATTAAATTTATTTCAGGTTGCACTTCACGCATTGAATTTGGAACACGAAACATGGCAGATTCAGGATTCAAAACCATCTCTTCTGGGCTTACAAGCAACGGGGTCAGATTCTGAGTCATTGAAGTCCGTTTCTGATAGGACAAACCCTCTTGCTGTGACCGTTGTGCCCACAGGTCAATTCTGTTCATAAGTTTTGCCCCAACAATCAACGAGAGTTTCTGCGATGATGAAGCAATTTCAGATCTTTGGACGACCGCTGTGACTATTCGGTCCAACACCTGAGCCCGTCGTAGATGAGCAAAACTGGCACCCTCATTGGGAGACAACGACTTCGATGGCGTGACTGCATCAAGTATGCGGGCACAACTCACTAGCACTGCAGTTAACCCTCTATCAAGCGACGCATCAGAGAATGGCGTGACTGACAATGGCTCAACAAACGAATAAAAGGCACGGTGGTAATAATCAAATTGTTCAAAATGTGCCATGTCCCGCGGTCTTGCCCAGTTCGCCAATGTAAGAATCAGGCCAGGACCATGATCGCTCGGGGATCGTCCAACTCGCGAAGATGCCTGAATGTACTCGGCCGTGTTCTTCGGTTGACCAACCACCAACATGAGACCCAATCGAGGAACGTCAACACCAACTTGAAGCATTGAAGTGGCCAGTACGACGTCAAACGGCCAAACTGTTCTTGTCGACGGCGGCATCTTCTTGCCAATTGCTTTCGCTGCCTTTGCTTCTTCGGCCCATTTTCCGCGTGCCGCAGTCGAATCTTGCGCCGGATCAAATCTGAACCCCAATTTATCAAGCGTTTCTGCGATTTCAGATGACGAGATTCGCGAGGTGAGCTCGCCAACAGATAACTGACCAGTTGTTCGACGCTTCAATCCGGACAAGGTTCGCCCGTCGGAGACCGCAGTCGCAACCGAGTCATCTAGGTGACGGCGCATACCAGCCAACTCTCGAGTCGCATTGAAATACGCAACCGCGGTCATATATGCATCAGCGTCATCGCCGTACTCATCTAGAAGCTTCTGACCCGCCAACATCATGATTGTAAAAATCTGAATCTGAGCGATGATCATTCGAATACCAGGCGCACAAACACCCATATAGCGCCGAGCAGGATTATGATCATCGATTGGAACTTCTTTTGAGAAGTATGTATCACCCACATCAATAACTTGTGGTGGGAATACTTCAATGCCGCGTCCATAAAGTCGGCGAACCTGCTCCTGAGCATTGCGAACAGTCGCAGTAGACGCGACAACAAGTGGCTTTACATTCCTTCCATCAGCGGTGGTCCAAGATGACACCACGTCAATCGCTGATTCAAATAGCCCAACAGCAGTACCAAGTGCACCCGATATGAGGTGCAATTCGTCTTGAATGATGAGATCCGGCGGACGCAGGCGACTTACTAATACGGTCGAGGACGCAGGCAAATTTTTTTCTGGTTTCGCATTATGATTAGACGCACCACTGCACACTGCTTTGTTCGAGTCATCATGCCGATAACCATGCCTCTCACAACGCTCGCGCACATAACCAAAGAGGCTTGCGGATTGCCCTTCGCGACTAAGGCGGGAAAACTTGTCTACAGTCGCAAGCAAGAACGCCGGAGGGTACCTATAAATCTCCTCGTCGACCGTTAGAAGCGGCAAGCCCTCTGCTGACTTAGCCTTAGAAAACTCACATTTACCTAGCACATCGCCACAAAAAACATGGATACGACGCAGTTCATCACGTGCAACTAAATCAGTTCGAGGATTGATTGCTGTCCCACACCATGGGCATCGTTTAACTTGCAAGACCGTCAACCCGTGGACTGAGCCACCATCTGATCTGGCATCGATCACCTGTGATTTTGCCTCTTCATACACTTTTGGACTTACGGCTGTGCCCACCCATAGCCCGATTCGAAATGGTTCACTTCCCCACGTCACCTCGTCCTGTTTTCGAATTACTTCAGCGGCGCACATCAGTGTCGTAGCTCGGACGAATTGCTGCGAAGTAAGCAATCGAAGTGTGTACCTCATGAGGACTGCCACACCTGATGTGCCGTCTAGCGGGCCTTCCGAACTTTCAACAACACCCTGTAAACGGCGAATCGCAAACGTAAAAGCAGCCAGACCCAAATACGCTTCAGTCTTACCGCCTCCGGTGGGGAAGAAAAGCAATTCTGCAGTTGCAACATTGCTGCTCCGCTGGTCAGACCACGGCTCCACAATAGATGGAATTTGCTTAAGAATGAATGCCAGCTGAAACGGTCGCCACGATGCTGAAGCCATACCACGTGATTCCACTTCTGCAATAGCGTGGTCAACAGTGATTGCAGGATCTGACGCTCGTAAAAGCGACACTTCAGAACGAATTCGTTGGTCGCGCATTGCGCGGTTCATGAATGAAAACGCCTGTCTGGCCTGTTTGCCAGAAGGTGAATCCTCACCAAGCATTGCCAAACCTTTTCGCAAGCGCTCCGTTGTCCAGTCCGCCATGTCTAATGGGTCGGCAGCAATTCTCCTCAAATGCTGAGGAAGATCAGCTGCAATTGCACGTTGAGCGGCGATCCATTTTTCATACCCATCTATTAATGGTGTCAAGCCGGCATTAATCGTCGTAGCATCCGCATATGCAAGTTCGGCCATAGCAAGAATTGAGCCTTCTACACCAACGGCACGAGTTTGCGGAACATCCGTCATTGGCAACCACTCCGTTCTCACGGACTTTGCTAGGCGAAGGCCTGGTGCACGCACCGCCAGTACAGAACAAACTCGACCCACCACGAACTCCAACTGGTTGCTGTAAAGCAAAGACAAATGTTGGACTTCGGGATTGGGATCACTAACTGGTCTCTCCATTACATCATCTGTTGGCAAGAAGATTGGCGCCCCATCGACGCCCGACACTTCAAAACCAGCTTGAAACATCCATGACTGAACTGGCGCTGTTCGTTCGTGTTCATGAACGTTCAGCAACGAGATCTCAATTATTTTGCGAGGGCCCTGCGGATGAACTTCAACATGAATTCGCGCTCCACAATCCGAGAAAGGATAATCAGATTCGTTCTGAATAAGATCAACTTCGACCTCTTGCACAATCTGTTCGCGTACAAATCCTCGAGCAACGTCAGTTCCTTCACCACCTAAATTGGCGGTCTCGTAGCGCCCCCACTGTGCGCGAACTTTGAGAGCTTTTACGTCTTCACCGACCTGACATCGGAGACCCATCGATGACGGGTGCATCAGGAGTCCAGACGCAGCGGTATCTTCATCAACCTCGTCACCAGTTGAAGTTGACTCGTTTTCACCGACTACTGCAACCTCATCATCACCGGTATCCCCATCGTCACTAAATTTCTGTGGTTGCGGGTTGCGTACCACAGGTGCAAGCATTCCAACTAGGTACCGAGATTTTGGCGAACCCTTGATGGCTTCGTCCACTCCATCCCAAGGACCGAGCAGGTCTCGAATAATAAGCGCCTCAAGGTCCTCGCGAATTTTTACTTTGTCTGCCACTCAACAACTCCTTCTCTCTGCTGACGCTGATTTTCCGCCAAAAGTAGCTGTAGGATCTCAATTCGTTGCCCTGCTGGAGGCCCCCATTGTGCCAGGCCTTCGTATACCGAAATCTCAAATTCGCCAAGCTCAACAGAAAATCCAAAAAGCTTTATCACTTCTCGGTCTATCTTCTCATGCACTTGCCGTAATTCTTGAATGTCATGTTCACTGCATGAAACATCATTGACACGGTTGTAAAGCCGGGTCAACCCAATATTGTGCTTTTTCGCAAATTCCCATTGTAATTTATCGAGCGACTCGCCCAACTCTTCAAGTTTCTTGTTCGGAGCAAGGAAGGGAAACGTATCAAAACAATCAGTGATTGTATATCGAAAATCATTACGCATTTTTGTACCCAATCGTTGGGCCCACGATCGATGCATCCAAGATGAAACGAGTGCCAAAAAGGCAAAGGACTCAACTGGGCATACAGCAAGTGCCGAACTAAAAATTTGATTAGAAGATACGCGGGCAGGTATTAAATTTTTTGAAGTAATGGGGACGACAACCAGAAAGTCAACCAATTCCTTCATTTCATAAAGCGCCTGACTTGAGCCACCGTGTTGCCACCATACATTGAACCTTCTTGGATACTTGATTGGGTCCAATTTCAAACGTTCAGGCTTGACAAGTTTCTCAATCGCATCCCAACAAACAGAATATTTGCGTGCTTCTTTCTCAGATTTACCTCGCATATCGATGACCCAGTCGGGTCCAATTCGTGATGGGATTGAATTTAACTCATTCGCATTCAAGATTGGTCTCAAGACCTCTGACTCATCCGGAGAAATTTTAAGAAGTTCCAACGCCCTTTCTTCAGGCACGTAAAACCCCTCCCCCAGGATTACATTTCCTTTAAAGGCAAACTTTTTTCGGTTAAGCGGGCCAGGTCGACTTATATTTTCATCATCTGACCGAAGCATCGAGGAAATCGATCCAACTTTGAGACCATCCAGAACCGCCATTACGTCTGGCTTTATTCTCGACATCCACACAACAGCAATACTGGTGCCTACGTTACGTATCGGCCATGGCCGATTTCTATCCACACGGTAGAAATTCCAACCATGACCGGACAATGGCTCAATTCCCACTTGAAGGCTGTCTCCTTCTGCAATGGCTTTCGCACCGATTAGCCCGACATAGCCACTAAGTCGCGTCAGTTCAGCCGCTCGCCTAAAAAAGTATGCAATCAAGTCACCATTGCCCGATGTTTCTGCAATCACGTTGACAAACCACTCGCGCACATTGGAACCAACAGCTCCTGATACTTTTTTTGAAACAAGAAAAGGTGGGTTCCCAACAATTGCATCAAACCCGCCTCTCTCCATCACTTGAGGTGCTTCAAGAACCCAATGCAGTGGTTTCCACTTCTCGTAATCGGTCTTTACTTCGGGGGTGAGTCCATCGTTAACAATGCGATCAAAAATCGTACGATCGGCTTGTCCGGACGAAGGGAATGCTTTCGTAACTGCAGATTGCAATTCGCCATATGCAATGTCAAGTTTCTTCCCCTTCTTCCCGCCCAGAGAAAGACCTGTGGCAACTACAGCATCAGCGAGCTCCCGCAAATGTTCTGTGGCTGAGTGCGCTTGACGTAGCAAGGTGGCCTTATGGGCTGCGGAACGATGAACATCTGAATCGTCTACCGGCGACGCAGATATCTCATTCCTAAGACGAATCGAGGCTGCGATTGGCTCATCAACATTGTTAAAAAGTTCGTAGAAATTTCGACTATGTTTTTGATCTGGATGAATATGGAGTGCGCTCAATTGGTCGACGGATGTGAGACCGAGCAATGAGTTGCCCAGCATGATTTTGTCATCGAGAAATGAAAATGGTCGTGCCGGGTCTAAGGAAATTAGCCACAATGAAAGTTTGCACATTTCGACTGCCATCGGGTTGATATCAGCGCCGTAAAGACAACGTGCAACTACTTCACGTAGTGCGCGAACCATCATCGGATCAAACGGTCTATCGGGATCAAGCTCCCGTTCAGAACCCACGTTTGCCCCCTCGATTTTCCAAGCCTCTACTAGGCGTGCCGCTAAATATCTTGCAGCTGCAACCAAGAATGCGCCCGACCCAACCGCTATGTCGGCAACCGTGAGATTAAGTATCTCAACACTCGATTTGAGAACCCAATTACCTGGGTCCTCATCTTGTAGCGGCCCCGGTGAATACACCAGGGGCTCCAAAGTGTGAAAAACGACCTCCTCGGCCAGTGACCGGGGCGTGTAATGCGCACCAGCATTTTTGCGAGCACTTGTTTCTGTAACAACAATGCCATACCTTGGAACCACATACGGAAGACCACGAAGATCTCTTCGAAGAAGATTGACAAAAGGCAATATTTGATCAATCAGCGATTCATCATGTGCGGTGACGGCACCTAACTGATGTCGCATTGTTGATTCTTCTATATCGCCCTTCAGCGCATTTGCCATCCGACTCTTCGTCTGGGGCTTGGCAGCCGGTTGGTCTTTTTCAATCAATTCCAACAGAGACTCAATGAACTTTTCATCGTCCTTATTTTTTTGACGAAGTTCAACCATTTTCGAAAGAGAAATTTCTGGTTCTTCGCCATCTGCGCCCTGAAGGCTCAGAACCGCGTCCGTATCGACGCGCTTGGACGCGTACCCCAACAGACCCTCATAGACATAACCAATCTGCTCAACATCTACTTCACGGAATGAAATTCTTCGTGCTTGATTATTTTGTCGCACAATTTGAATCGACCGAAGCACGTGCAACATGACGCGGTCGCGCACAACCAGGCAAAGCCCATTCTCTGTTTTGCGTGTATAGAGCCATGGAAAACGGTGGGGATCGAATAAAGAGCCGCCATAAGCCGGCATACGCATATCTTCGAAAGTTACGCCCTCATACAACGCCAAACTCGTTGCTAGCACTCTGTGCCATGTCGCCGAAGTCCGGTCTAGCGAAGTTGAGTCGCGGCGCTCTTCCTCTTCGAGTTCATCAAGGATGCCTGAAACGCCATATGACCTGCCATACAACTCTTGATCAACGGGCAAAAGGTCACGTTCCTCTGCGAATAAAAGAAAGACTATTCGCATCATCACCGTTACCGCTGCCTCGTATGGCTCCTTTTCGCTTGCCGGAAGTGGATCTTGCTTATTTGAGCTCAGTGCGGCAATACGTGACTCTGAAAACGACTGCACGAGTAGCTCAACCGCATTACGAACCTGTTTCCCGAGTGTGTCGGTGATTTCTTCCTGCTGTAAGAGGCTTCCTTGAAAAAGGGAAGGCAAGCGCTCGTCTTCTGCAACACCAACTTGTCTCCTCACACCCACCAGCGACGTGAAGGCGTCCCTTAAGAGCTGTTCTTCATTCCATATAAGTGAATCAAATACAGCCGAGGCAGTAGAAGTTGAAGCGTCAGCCCACACCAGCGCCCACCATCTTCCGTCTGTAACTACGCCGACTTGCACCCTGGACCGCCTTAGCAATCGAGCGAGTCGATCAACCGGAGAAGCCGCCCAGCCGTCTTGTGGAACTGCGCGTAACTCTTGCCCGATTGGAACAGTCATCACCAAGAAAACAGGTTTTGCCGTTACCAGATCTGATGAATCGAAAAGGACCGCCCAAGGCTTAAGCGTTACATCATGTTCCGCAAAAGAGAACTCAAATGTTGCTGGTACATCATCTTTGAACCTGACGTAGCTTGGGTCCCATTGCGCGCCACTAAGAAGAACCGCCTTGATCCACTGTTCGTGATTCTCAACTTTCTTCTTGCGCCAAACTTTAAGTGCGTCCATGAACTCGACGAGTTGGCGATTGTTTGCTGCGGGCCGGTCAACCCCATTAGGGAATGCCTTATTCAGGACTGGAATAGAGAGGAACGGACCTTCAGGACTCACCAGGGAAAGCCAGTCCTTATGCTGAGCCGTTCCTACTACGCCACGTGGGTAATTATTCATCTTGACTCCGGGCCAGGATATGCAAACACAAGGGCGGCAGAAAACTCGTAGGGCTGAACATCTAGATAACGAAGTTCTATCTTTTTGATTTCCCTTTGCCGTTCGCCCTCAAGCGTTTCACGCCGTTGGGACCACTTTGCCACGTCTTTTGCACGCTGTACCTTCTCTTCATCAAACAATTGCTCTGCCGCCAACTCTGCACCAGCGAGTGCACCATCCAGAGACGATTTCAAAACCTGATCAAACCGGTCGAATATCTCATTTACACGAAGAAGATCTTGCTTTTGCCGCGAACCAAGTAGCTCGGTCACCTCTTTTAATCGATTTGTTTTACGATGTGCAATCGCTTCTCGAAGCCGCGCCGGCAATCCATTTTTTGAGTTGTCAGAGTTCCATACATGTGCTATTTTCGCATGTTCACTTTTAGAAAGCGGCAGCAAATTCTTTCCATCTAGATATTCTTCAAGTAGCGACTCACTTGCATCTTCTCCCAAGGCTTTGCCTTTCAATCGCACACCGGCGAGAAAAACCTCCTCATGTAGTCTCAGACCGCCTTTGCCAACAAGAACAATTCGACTCACCGCAGCAACCACGGGATCCTTAAGTCCTGGAATCGCCACAGCAGTCACTCGCCTAAGTACTGAATCTGTGCGCCAGAGCGCCGCGCGTAGAATTCTGGCCGAGTGCTGAACTAGAGGGTGACCTAGGTGGACCAGCACTAAGTCTTGTCGACCCTCAGCCACTTGTGGGTCAAATGTGATCTTCCTCTGAATATCTGGAGATAGACGCGTTGACAGCGAATTAAGCGAACTAGCCCAAGCTAAGGAGAGCCTGGGAACTTCGTAGACACTTGTCTTTGATCGATTGTCCAGCTTTTCAACCAACGAACGTTGATGGTCGAGTTGCAGTGCGGTGCTAACGACGCGGAACAGATTTTCAGGGCGCACGTGCAGTCGGTCGAGCGTCTCTTGTAGTTGGTCTTCCAACTTCGTCAACTCACTGCGCACCTCGCGCTCACCAAGCATCATCTTTGCAATCGCGAGGTCCTCGGTTTTTGAGGATTTCTTAAAATTGGCCTTTCTGCCGGTGAGCTTTGCTTGAATTTCGTCTGAAATTAATTGATTAACAGATCCCAGGTCCTCTTCTTGTTGCACAATACGCCGTAGCACTCGGGCAAGCATCTCAATGTCTCCCGCGTAGCCGATGTCCGCACTGCCATCTGCGCCAAAGTGAAATATCTCCGGATCATATTCCTGACCCCATCTATCGATTCTTCCTGCCCGCTGTTCTAAGCGATTGGGGTTAAAGGGAATGTCAAAATTTACGAGACGATGACAATAATTCTGAAGATCAATGCCTTCTCCAGCCGCATCTGTCGCCAACAAAATACGAAGTGGTTGCTCTTTCGGGTCAGCCTGAAACTGAGCCTTGATCGTTTCGCGCTCTTCCGCATCCGTACTGCCAGTAATGACCGCTAATCGACCGTCGCCAAATCCTCGCTGCTCTAGAATTGACTTAATCCACTCAACGGTGTCCACATATTCAGTGAAAATTACAACTCGCTCGTTATTGAATTCACCCTGCTCATTATGAGTGACCCCTTGTAAAAACTCGACGAGTGCCTGCAACCGTGAATCTGGCCTTCCCCTATAACTCCGCCCCCAAACAGCAAGTTCCTTGAGAATTGCATAGTCTTCCGGCGATAAGGCAGAACCCATTTCAGACGTCGAACGCAAAGATGAAAGTTCATTCTGCTCAAAGTGGCCTTCTTCTAAGTCGTCTGCCTCGACTCCCAACACAAGGTCATAGTCGGGTTCGTCATCAATCAGTCCACCCCTCGAGTCCATATATACATCCAGTGTGTATGCAAATGAAACAGGTGATGAAAGAAAGCGCTTTTTTAATAACAACGTAGACAGATCATTTACTTTTGCTTTCTTGAGATCGCGTTTCCGTCTCTGCAAGAAATCCTCAAGGCGTTGATAGGCATTCAATTCTTGTTCAGTTGGTGAAAACTGCAATGCTCTAACTTTTCTTGGCGGAAAATTTCGTACTCCGGCAGCAGTAAGATTTTTCTTGAGGCGCCGAACCACAACTTCTGCAAGCTCTTTCGGATCAATGTCACCGCCACGTACAAAGCGACGGTTATCAATCATTTCCAAAAGCGCAGTGAAGGACTCTTTATAGCCATTATGTGGTGTTGCTGTTAGGAACAACCGATTCTCGCATCGTTCTGCAAGTTGACGTACCGCAATAGTCCGGAGAGTGTCTATTGCATAACCTCGCCGGCCATTGGTAGATAAATGAGGCGATGCTGGAGCGACATGATGTGCTTCATCCACGATCAGAATGTCAAACGCTCTTGCTTGACCTGCTTTATCTGCATCAACTTTGTCATAAACTTCTGTCAACATTCCCTGCGCGCGTTCGCCCGGTAGCCACTGCATCGAGATGATGACCCGTGGAAAAAACGAGAAGGGGTTCACGTGAACACCATAAGTGCGACGAATTATTTTTAGTTCCTCGGAATTAATGATGATGAAATCAAGCCCGAATTTATCCCGCATCTCTTCTTGCCACTTAATCTGAAGGCTTGCGGGTGCGACCACGCAGACTGTCCGCGCCCTGTGACGCAACAGCAGTTCTTGTACAACAAGCCCAGCTTCAATTGTTTTACCTAATCCAACGTCGTCCGCTAGAAGTAGGTTCACTCGGGCGGCACTCAATGCTCGTCTAACGGGCTCTAACTGATACGCCTCAATCCTGGCACCGCTTCGGAAAGGTGCTTGAAGAGTCCGAACATCGGCAGACGCAACCGCACCCCAACGCATCGAATCCAAGAAGGCTGCAAAATCTTGAGGATCATCAAAACCATCTATCGAGACTTCTGGAAGCCCGAGGTCTGGAAGGACGGATGCACCGACTTCAATCTCCCAAAGAACTCGAATTTCATGCCCAAGGCGCTCTTCCGCAAGACTCGACAGCGACACAAGATGCTGCATCTGGCCGTTGTCGTCCGCTGAACTGCGTGGCAGACCTTGCGACTTGACTTCCGTAACTGCCCAATATTCTCCCCTTACGAGAACTACCTGGCCATCGCCTGGCACTGACGGGTTTGCATTCATATGCTTAGATTCTCACACAAGCTAGAGCGCCATTAGTCATAAAAATAAATGATTGAGCATGGCGCGATGGCTCTAGTTTCAAGTTGGTTGATGTCACGTGTCTACTGAGATGTCCGACGATTGATTCTCGGTCTAAATGATAGATGCCGTAAGTGATACCTCTTGTATGCGCCTAGATTAGCTATTTCGACCTCGTCCCCCACAGTCGTTTGAACTCAGCCACGGCTAGTTGATTCAACAAAGCCCTCCTATGCTGGGTAACAATTCGATCACAATTTGTGCTTGGCTTTCGCAAACAATATCACCTACGTTCGGACGGCATTTACCCCGCGACGCCATCTTCGAGTTATTCGGTTCTCATTTGGGCCTCCCTAGGTAATTACAAACTATCTAGGGGGTGTACTGCCAATCAAAGATTGGGTTCGCCCCGATTGGCCGCGTATTCGTAATTTGAACACTTCTCGGCCGATTCGGACATATCACCGAACAAGACGGTCAAGACTTCAGCGATAACACTCTCGAATCGCACGGGGTTAACTTCGACTGGTTCGTACACTCCCGAAAACCCAACGTTGAAGACGACAACTAGCTAGCCCAGACCAAGTGATTTAAAGACTTCCAATGCGGCACCCCGACTGAGCAGCTCATGATGAGATTGATTGGCATACGTCTTGAGACATCCATAGCACGCTGTTTCCTCGCCACACTGGCAATCTACTGTTAATTTAAAAGCAGCTTCAAAGAGGACCTTCAAATTTTCTCTCAGGCTTCTTGAGTATCCCGCACCGCCAGGAACGGCATCAAAGATAACTAGAGCTCGTCCCTTGCCCCCAGGCCCACTGGCACGAATTGTGCCATCCAAATCGCGCGGAGAAATTCCAAGGGTGTGTGTCGCGCCAAGTAGTCCTGCCAACAAGCTCCAAGCGTTCTCTTCCCCTATAAGGTTGGGAATCTGGAGCTCCATAGTGTCGGTCAAGAATTCGTGGCCTAGAAATCGGCGGGAAAGACCAACCGAACAGAGTTTCTCGGAAATTCCAGGCTTTTGATGAGGTTTCTTTTCTGAATTGTTCCTTCTTCTCGAAGGTCTCAATTGTGGCACTCCGGCATATCCACAAACTTTGCAGATTTCAAAACCAGCTCCACCCGGACCACGGTTAATTACTGTGATAAGCCCTTGCTTTCCGTTTCGAACCTTCAACTGGGCTGTCCCAACATGAATGGCTTCGAATTCAGGTGCTGTCCCAGCAAAGTCGCTGAAGTACGACGAGATTGAGCCCACTCTCCTTGGCCGGGATTCGCCAGGCTTGTCAGGTGCTGCCTTTCCTAAGAATCCAAAAGTTGGCACCAGTGCTGGCTGCGAACCAGCTTTTTTTTCGTAACTACCGCAGATACTGCAGACTGATTCTTCATCTCTAGCTTTTTCACGACGGAATGTGTTGCATCTATCGCAAATTACCCACTTGATTTCACGCAACTGCTTGTCAGGCGGGGTACGGAGTCCAGTTGATTCCCATAACCCCTTATTAGCGACCGTCACCGCTGTTGGCGCGAAATCAAGAATTGCCATTCGTAAATCTCGAGTTAAATCAAGCTTTGTGCCCGCCACATCTCCAGGTGTCCAGATGTCTAGAGACACAACATCAACTGGAAAACCATACTTTGGCAACACAACACGTTGAGCAAGAAAATCCAACACTCTTCTTTCAACAAGAGTGTTCCATTGCCTCTCTAAATTGGCAATAGTTTTCCGTATAAAAGACCCCTTTTTGCTTCCAATGGGTTCACCTTGTAATTCGATATTTTTCCGTTTAATTATTTCCTCGAGAGATGCAAAGCTCTCAAAAACTTCGTTCGTTGCTCGAACAAGCCAACCTTTTTCCGAGTTATCCGATTCGTCATATAGGTCTTTAACCCAACGCCAATCATTAATTCCAATTTCTTCTGCGACTTCAATATCTGTGACAATTCTCTTTATCGCATCACCGAGATAAGTCGGCCGAGATTCAAGCCACAATTTCATCTCGTCTGCGAGCGATTTTTCAGTTGGTGAATTGGGTCTGAAGAACTCGCCGACCCACTTTGGCCATTCTCTACCACTGTCCGAGACTTCTCGTGCGAAGGCCGCGAATGCGACCGAATGAACGTGCCGACGAATGATGAGGGCATTCGACGTTGAAATTCGAGGAGCACCCACATTTCCATTAACGAGCTCCTCTGGGTTCATGAAGTAATAAAGATCGTGGCTTCTACGTTGCGCAAACGTAGTGACAAGTGCAGCCGAATTCAAACGTCGTCCAGCACGACCTGCGCGCTGAACATAATTTGCTGGGCTAGGTGGAATATTGCGAAGGAATACCGCTTGAATTTCACCGAGGTCAACGCCTAATTCAAAAGTTGTGGAGCAACTAAGTACATTCACCTCTCCTTTTACAAATTGCTGTTGGAGCTCAGCAGCCCATTCATTTGAGAGTTGATGCGGCCTGGGTTTCCCGGAGGCTCGTTTGATTGGTTTTCTCAGGCCGCATTGACCTGAGGTTTGACAATATAGTCTGCCTCAACTTCGGCGGGTGTCAAGTCGTCGAGTTCTCCGTGTATGCGCTCTTCGTTGAACCATGAGACCCATGCACATGTCGCAATCTCGAGGTCGTCG